>SAMEA3663047__coassemble_142_pt1 | contig 28434 bp, 25 predicted proteins | sample SAMEA3663047__metabat2_low_PE_025 | metagenome-assembled genome bin SAMEA3663047 (sample SAMEA3663047) | pig gut metagenome | biome: pig gut; feature: pig-associated habitat; material: faeces | place: France | collected 2012
CCAAGCAAGAAAGAAAATCTGCCTTCCATTGAAACTAATTTATAGAACCTACCTTTATTGCTTTCACATTTATTTTTCAACGGGGGACGAAAATCAAGTACCTTCGTACACAAATTTTCGGCAATAATCTGTAAATTTGCCCATCGCTCAGACAGAAACAAATCGTCAATCAGTATGCGCAGCATCATTTCCTTTTGGACTCGTACCTCATTGGTACTAAAGATATTTGTAGGTTTGATTATAGGTATGCTACTCGGGCTCTTGGTTCCGCAACTTACCTTTATCGCCATCCCAGGCACACTCTTTATCAGTGCGCTAAAAGCCATGGCTCCGATTCTCGTGGCCGTGCTCGTAGCCAGCACGCTCTCCAAGGCGAGCAGTGGACTGGGCAAACGATTTCGCACGGTCATCACCTTCTATATCTCCACCACCCTCTGGCGGCTCTCGTGGCTGTCATCGTCAGTTTTCTCTTCCCCGTGGAGATAGCCCTGCGCACCACGAGCGCAATCAGCGCGCCCTGTAGCCTAACGGATGTGCTAGGCAATATGATGCACAAACTGACGGACAACCCAGTGCGCTGCCTGACGGAGGCCAACTACATTGGCATTCTCTTCTGGGCCACCATCGTGGGCCTGGGGCTCAAGATGAAGGCGAGCGAACGAACCATCAGCGTTGTGGGCGACCTGGCCGAGGTCATCAGCACAGTCATACGATGGATCATCCAGTTTGCGCCGTTCGGCATCATGGGCATTGTGTTCTCATCTGTTGCAGAGAGCGGTCTGGAGGTGTTCACCACCTACGGCCGATTGCTCTGTCTGCTCGTTGGCGGTATGCTCTTCTCAGCACTCGTCATCAATCCCATTCTAGTGGGCACATCTCTGCGCGCCAACCCCTTCCCCCTGATAGGCCTCTGCCTGAAGCATAGTGCCGTGAGCGCCTTCTTCACCCGCAGTTCGGCCGCCAACATTCCCGTGAATATGGCGATATGCCAGCGGTTGGGCCTCGACCCCGACTTTTACTCCGTGAGCATTCCCCTGGGTGCCACTATCAATATGCAAGGGGCAGCAGTGACCATCACGGTTATGACCTTGGCCGTGTGCCATACGCTGGGCATTGAGGTCAGTTTGCCCGCAGCCTTTGCGCTGAGTGCGCTGAGCACACTCGGTGCTTGTGGCTCCAGCGGCGTGGCGGGCGGTTCGCTACTGCTGATCCCGATGGCCTGCTCCATGTTTGGTATTGACAACGATGTGGCGATGCAGGCTGTTGCCGTAGGTTTTGTCATTGGCGTGGTGCAGGATTCGATGGAAACAGCCCTCAATTCCTCCAGCGACGTGCTCTTCACTATTACTGCAGAACTGCGCGACAAAAGAAAGAAACCCAGCGAATTACGCACATTGAACTATTGAGGAACTTGAATCCGTTTTTTCTACCGCAGCGGTCAGTGGCCGTTTCTCTATTGTACATTGCCAGCATTCCATAGGCGTGGAACGCTGGCAATGTCTGTTTTGTGAATATCTTTTGGCAATGCCCGCACTTTTTCATCGGGCTTTCCCGTATCGCAACGGCTTATTTCCGTTTTTCTTCGGCACTTTGCCAGCGACCATCGGGCGGTGGTCGCTGGCCATCTCCCAGATAAAAATGGCTATCGGGCTGGCGCGTTTCGTTACAACCGCGATACATCCATATATATATATATATCGTTTTATGCGAAATCCACAGCCAAGCCTTGGTGCAGTTGGCAGATGTCTGTAATTTTGTAGCGGATAAAATGCTGGTATGTATCATCTTTATATCAAAAATATGGTTTGCCCGCGGTGCATCATGACCGTTCAAGCCGTGATGAATGACTGCGGCCTTGCCACGGCAAAGGTGGCGATGGGGGAAGTGGTCCTAGAGCAGGCACCCGACGGCGAACAGATGGGCCAGATGCAGGAGCAACTCTGCCGCCATGGCTTTGAAATTCTCAAAGACCCGAAGGAGCAAGTGGCGACGAGCATCTGTGCCGTCGTGCTCGAATGGGTCAATATGACAAGTGGCCGGCCCAATCTCTCGGCCTTGCTCCAAGAGCGGTTGGCCTACGAATATAGCACGCTGAGCAAATTGTTTACGGAGGTAAGGGGCTGCTCCATTGAGCAATACATGAAGCGCGTCCGCATTGAGCGCGTCAAGGAGGAACTGAGTTATGGCGAGCGGTCTATCTCTGAGATTGCCTACCTGCTTGGCTTCAGCAGCCCAGCGCATCCCAGCAGCCAATTCAAAGCCGAAACGGGACTGACACCGCGCGAATTTCTGTCGTTGGAAAAGGAGGCAAAGATGGCGCAGCGCCAGTCGCTCGACACGATATAAGTCTTCACCATAATAATATAAGGAAAACGGGCCTAGAAGCCTTACCTTTGCACTGGCAAGTGGGCGATGAAGAAATCTGACTTGAGTGAAAGCCACTTGCCCCTACACTAGCATGAACAAGATTATCACTACCATTCTCTTAGCAATAGCCACAGCGGTCAACGTATGTGGACAGACGGACACGGCCCGCGCTGTTGCCACGGAAGACACCGTATTCTATAACCACACACTCCGAAACGTCACGGTCAAGGCGCGCCAAAGCGACCGCTCGCGACGGTTTGTGGCAAATACGGAAATCATTGGCACGGGCGAACTCATCCGCGCGGCTTGTTGCAATCTGGGCGAAACGTTCACGACCAATCCTTCGGTGGACGTTTCCTATAGCGACGCAGCAACGGGTGCCCGACAAATCAAACTCCTTGGACTGAGCGGCACGTACGTGCAGATGCTCACCGAGAATATGCCCAATCTCCGAGGAGCCAGCCTGCCCTACTCGCTGGGCTACGTGCCTGGCCCTTGGATTCAAAGCATTCAGGTGAGCAAGGGGGCATCCAGCGTGAAGAACGGCTACGAGAGCATCACGGGACAAATCAACGTGGAGTACCTCAAGCCGCAAGGCACGGACGGCCTGCGCGCCAACGCTTATCTGGACAACGAACTGAAGCAGGAGATCAACGTTGACGGCAGCATCCACCTGAACAATCGGCTTTCGACGAGCGTTCTGTTGCACTTCGAAAACCGACAGACGGACCACGACCGCGACCACGATGGTTTCATGAACATGCCCAAGTTGCGCCAATACAACGGGATGTGGCGCATGGCCTACGTCTCGCCCCGCTGGATAAGCCAACTTTATGTCAAGGCGCTCCGCGATGAGCGCACGAGCGGCATGAGTCGGCACCATACGCACCACGAATCCATCCCCTACTACGGCATTGGGATGGAGGCGAACCGTTATGAGGCGCAATGGAAGAATGGTCTGACGCTCAATGCGGAGCACCACACTTCGCTCGCCCTCATGCTGAATGGGACAATACACGATGCTGCGAACACCTTTGGCCAGACGCGCTACGATGTGAAGCAGCAGAACGGCTATGCCCAACTCATGTTTGAGACAGACTTCACGCCGCAGCACAATCTCAGCATCGGCGCTTCGCTCAATCACGATACGTACGACCAGACGCTCGTCTTGTACAATCCTTTGCTGGGAAATAAGGCCAACCTCCTTGGCACGCCCCACGAGACGACCACTGGGCTGTACGCGCAATACACTTTCAAACTGGACGACAAACTCACCATCGTGCCAGGCGTCCGCTGGGATTACTCCTCCGTGTGTGGCGGATTCTGGACACCGCGACTCCATATTAAATATACGCCCTGGGAACATCTCACGCTGCGCGCTTCGGCGGGCAAAGGCTATCGCTCGCCCCATGTCTTGGCTGAGAACATCTCGCTTCTGGCCAGCGGAAAGACCTTCGTAGCCAACGAACGGCTTCAGCAGGAGGAGGATTGGAACGCGGGCTTCTCGGCCGCCCTCCACCTGCCCATTGCCGAGAAGGAATTGGAGATAAAGGTGGATTACTACTACACCCACTTCCTGCAACAGACCATCATCAATCCCGACGGGGCTGGAGGCGCCAACACCTTCGCCTTTGAGAATCTGCACGGCAAGAGCCGCACCCACGCCGCACAGATTGACCTCTCCTATCCCTTCTTTACAGGATTTACTGCTACGGGGGCCTTCCGCTATATGGACGCCAGGACTACGTACGATGGCCAACTCCGTCTTCGCCCGCTCACCCCACGCTTCAAGGGGCTACTCACGCTCGGCTACAAGACGCCCCTGGAACTCTGGCACTTTGACCTCACGGGCAGCGTGAACGGAGGCGGCAAGTTGTACGACCAGTCGGACTATCCGACATGGTTTCAGTTGCAGGTACAGGTGACGCGCGAATTTCGCCGCTTCTCCCTCTATGTTGGAGGCGAAAATCTGACCAACTACACCATGAGCCACCCCGTCATCAGCGCCGCCAATCCCTGGTCCACGGCCTTTGACGCCACGCAAGTGTGGGGTCCCCTCAATGGCGCGATGGGATATATCGGCATCCGCTTCAAATTGGAAAAATCATAACACCTCAAAAACCATGAGAAAGTATCTCCTAATGATGGTACTGCCCATCATCACAATGACTGCAGCAGCACAGAAAACGCAGACAGCCGACACGCTGCAAGTTACCACCACCCCGCAAATGCACTGCGCCAACTGCGAGAAGAAAATCAAGAGCAACATCCGCTTCGTCAAGGGCGTGAAAAAGATTGAAACTTCCGTGCCGCAACAGACCGTCACGATTATCTACGACCCACGCAAAAGCACATACCAAGACTTTGAGAAGGCTTTCGAGAAGATAGGCTACCGCATCGAAGCCGTGGGGAAAGAGAAATAAGAAGTTGCGAGAAACTTTATCACTATGACAAGTATATTCAAGATTGATTGTGGGCTCTATCCCCTTGGGCTGCTGACTATCCTCACAGGTTTTGGTCTGCACATAACAGGCCACGGCAGCAACCACCACGTTTGGGAAGCCTGTGCCGTAGTCCATACTCTCGTGGCCATATCCTTGACGATTTTGCTCACCCACCACATTCGCACCCATCGGGCATGGTTCAAGGCGCTACGCCAAAGCCGCCTTCTCCGCAAGCGGCTGACAACCGCTCTGCTCACCCTCCTATGCCTTCTGACCGTGCTCACAGGCATAGCCCTCCTAGCCATCTGGGGAGTAAACACGCCCATCGGACTACTCCATTATAAAATAGGAATCGGCTTCACCCTCCTGGCACTCTTTCACAGCGTGAAGCGCATCAGCATCATGCGCAAGGTTCTCTCGTCAGGCTCGTAGGTGGCCCTTTCCTTGACCATTGGTATTGGAAACGGCCCTATACCAACTACCCCTCTCTACAAGATTACGAAAAGTCATCGCCTCAAAAGGATGGGGCGATGACTTTTACTTTGTCCAAACTATGTCACCTATAATGGCGATAGGTAGGTCTGTCAATCAGTTTCAATAGAATTTTCCTAACAAGGCAGCACGGGCAATTCTATTTTGGTTCAAAATCTGATAAAGGTAATGACAGACAAATAAGAAAAGGATGGTGACGAAGATGGCCCTCAAATAACTAGGCTCATAATGTAGCGATAGCCTGTCCACCAGGAACCTAGTATAAAGATTGAACACCATATTCATTCCATAGATGAATAGTGTCATCCCGCCCAGCCTGATTGTTTGGTGGGCAATAAAAGTATTGTAACGCGACAGCCTGCTGACATACTGCATGAACGTGTAGGATACAATCAGAGCTATAATCATTCGTTTGAAATCAATCTGCAACTGCCCTTTGAGATCTTTCAGAATGCAGAAGCCTGTTGTGTAAATTGAAGTTTCTTTATCAAACCACCATATAGCACCCAATGAAAGCACGGTAAGAATGACCAGACAAATTGTACGCTGTGAGTAGGTAAAAAGCGGAATCTGATTTTGGTTAAGAACGTAGCCGATACAGAAAAAGGGAAACATGAATTTGTGGACAGCAAGAATAAGACCATCAGGTATAAAGAAACTGACCATAAACAGGATGCACATTCCTATGTATTGTGCCTGTATCCGTTTGAATACTCTGGTAATCACTGCGACTGCCACCATATTGAGAAGCAACGAGAGCAAGAACCACATATTCATTTTGAAGACCAGAGTGCCTAGGTATTGACTGAAAATCTCGAGCACCTTCCCATTGATTAACAGGGGTATATACCACACGACATTCATGAGTAGTGTAAACACGAGCAAGGGAATTCCTATAGCCCGTAGTTTGGAAATCATCAACGGCTTGAAATCTTTCTTATTACTGCTATAAAACAGATAGCCACTAATCATCATGAAAAGAGGCATATGAAAAGAATAAATAGCCCTGAATACTATATCATCAAAAAATAATTGGGAATCTTCCCAATTGCCGTTGCCTGAATATTGGATAGCATGACCCAGTACAACGAGAATAATCAAAATACCCTTGGCAAGGTCAAGGGTTGTGTTTCATTCTTTCATAGATAGGTAAAACCTTTTCAGTATTTGTATTCTAGAAGGCTCAAGTTTTGCTTCGGAAGAATGCAGGACTTAGCATTGCAATCCAAAAAGGTTATTCCATTCAGATTCCATCATATTCTTCCAAGACTCCCGCAGTGCAAAGGTATATGATTTTTATGGAACAAGGATAATCGGCTGAGAAAATAGGTGGAGTCTCTTAGTTTCCAATAATTATCTATAACTTTGCGGTCCATCATTACAGGTAGGTTCTATAAATTAGCTTGCGATGGATTTTTGTCTATCGTGCCAGATGTTTTTGTTTTACATGAAGGAGCGTAGCGGGCTACGTGACTGAATGAAAAACAAAAAGATACGGTGCGAGAGACGGAAAGACATCCAAGCCAAATAAAAACACCAACCATCCTTTGAAACTAATTTATAGAACCTACCTACACACATTCCTCCCATGAACATATCCCATAAGCAAGCGCTACGCTCGGCCCTACTTCTGCTCATTCTCATTGCCGCTCCCATGATAACAACCTACGCACAAACGCGAACGGGACAGGACGATAGCGGCGAGACGAGCACGATGCGCGCTCAGGCGGACGCTTTCCTGCGACAAATGCCGGCGGATCTGCAGCACCGACAGACCGTTGCCATTCTCAAGGCAATAGATGGCGATGGCAGCGAACTCTTAGCAGTGCGCCAATCGCGCAATGCGCCGCCCGCCGTCGCGCCCAACGTGCAGACGCGGATGCTCACCGACCACTTGTGCCTCTACGAACCGAAGGAAAGCGCAGACAAGCTGCTGCCTGTGCTGCTCTATCTGCACGGCGGAGGCTGGACCTTTGGCAGCATCAACAGTTGCGGACGCTTCTGCAACGCTATGGCTGCCTCGGGCACGATGCGAGTGGTCGCACTTGACTATCGGCTGGCCCCCGAGCACCCCTACCCCGCGGGGTTGCACGACTGTATAGAGGCGGTCAACTATCTGATGGACCATGCCGAAACACTACGGATAGACCCAAGCCGCGTCACCCTTGGCGGCGACAGCTCGGGCGGCAATCTGGCCCTCGCCACGGCTTTGTCGGCGGCTTGCCGCGGCAAGGTGGAATCACTCTTGCTGTTCTATCCCGTGACGAAAGCCTTTGACGATGGTTCGGCATCTTGGCAACAATACGGCAGAGGCTTCGGGCTGGACACTGAAATCATGGAAGCTTTCAACCGCGCCTACACGCTCCGTGCCGATGCCCACTATACGGCCATCAGCGTGGGCCTGTGCAGCGATTCTACCTTGCAGACGCTGCCAAGAACCCTCCTCATCGCTGCCGAGCGGGACATTCTGCGCGACCAAGGCAAGGAGCTGGTCGAACGGATGGGCCAGAAAGCACGGCGTATAGAATACGAAGGTGCAGTGCATTTGTTCATCACCGTGCCTGGACAGGAAGTTGCCTTTCAAAGAGCGGTGGTAGACGCTGTTGGATTCATTGTAAACGGCAAATAATGGATATGCGACAAGAACGTGCGGCTCATTGCGTTTGCAATGAAAACTCATTACGTATCGTTTCTTTGGAAGAAATTGGCAGATTTTTCGGTTGACGATTTTCTGGGGTTGCCCTGTTTTTTTCTCCTTTATGATTTTTATCCCGAAAAACTATGCACACCCTTCACACTACCCTACAAAATCCTAAACCTCAACCCGATACGCGTGAAGGTTTTTTCCTCAAAACCCTACACACAACCCTTCACCAACCCTACACGCCCTGTTTCAGCAAATTCGTAGATATTACGGAGTGGCGCTTCGCTGGGAGTGGTAGGGAATTTGAAAAAAGTGCTCGGGATTTATCGTTTTCTATTTCGTCAGTTCAAGGGTCTGGGTGCAATAGCGCAGGACTTCTGGACGATGGGTGACGAAGAGGAGGGTGCGACCTTGGTGGCTTTGGATGATGCTTTGGAGGACGCGGCGCTCGGTGGCGGCATCGAGGGAAGAGGTGGCTTCGTCGAGTAGGAGGATGGGGGCTGGGCGCAACAGGGCGCGGGCGATGCTGATGCGTTGGGCCTGTCCTTCACTCAGTCCTACACCCATTTCGCTGAGCGAGGTGTCAAGGCCATCGGGAAGGTCGAATACGAAGTCGGCAGCGGCCGTTCGGAGGGCTTCGCACATTTCCTGCTCGGTAGCGGAAGGGTTGCCCAAGAGGAGGTTGTCGCGAATCGTGCCGCTCAGGAGGGTATTGCCTTGGGGCACGTAGCTGAAATAACTGCGGTGAGCGGCTGTGATGGGCTGGAATTGGGATGAGCGACAGAGGTCGGCCGGACTGGCAGATGATTCGCCTGCAAAGAGGCCCACCCTACCCTCGTTGGGCGATACGAGGGCGAGGAGCAGGCGAATGAGGGTGGTCTTGCCTGCCCCCGTTTCGCCCTGAATGGCAGTGATGCTGCCGGGGGGAAAGACGTAGGAGAAATGGCGGAATATTTCGCGCGCTCCTTTTTCGTAGTGATAGGTGATGTCGGAAAGGACGATGCCGAGAGGCGGAGTTTGCGGCTGCGGGGCTTGTTCGTCGGGCAACTGTTCTTCGAGGGGAATCTGCTGGAGTTCAATAATGCGCTCAGCAGCGGTAAAGGCGCCGATGAATACGGGGATAAACTGTGTGAGGGCGCGCACGGGCGTTTGAATCTGACCAACGAGTTGGACAAAGGCTATGAGCGAACCATAGGTGATGAGCCCTTCTTGCAGGTGCACCACTCCCCAGGTGAAGGTGAGCACATAGCCCGTAGCAAAGCCGAGGTTCATCAGGCCCGACGAGAAGGTGGAATACTTCGTGCGCCGAACGACATGGCTGCGCAGGGTGGCCTGTCCGCTGGTGAGCCGCTGCGTCATGGTGGCGATGCGTCCGAGGGTCTTGATGACAAGGGTGTGTTGCAGGCTTTCCTGAAGGATGGTCTGGAGATGGCTCTCGGTGTTGCGCACATCGTGGGTGATGCGGCGCATTCGCTTCATGTAGAGTTTGCTGGTCAGCAAGAAGATGGGGAGTACAAGGATGACGATGCAGGCCAGCGTGCGGTCCATCCAGAAGAGGAAGAGGAAGGCTCCGGTAAACTGAAACAGCGTGGTGACGAGCGAGGGCAGGCTCTCGGTGACGAAACGCACCACATCGGTGACGTCGCGCTCAAGGCGATTGATAAGGTGGCCCGTGTGCACCTTGCGCAAGGGCCGCCACTGGGCCTTGAGCAGGCGGTTGAAGAGGCGTTGCTGCATATCGTTTTGTGCGCGAACGCCAAGGATGGCGCGCACCCAGCGACTGCTAATATTGAGGGTCATCTGGACGATAATCAGGCAAATGATGAGGGCGATGGCCTGCGAAAGGGTGAAGCGGTTGTCGGCTCCTGTGGCTATATCGATGGCCAACTTCGTGGCCCACACGAAACTCAAATCGGCCACAACCATCAGCCCGCCCAACAGAATATTGAGCAGGCTCTGCAAGCGATAACTTTGCCCCGTTTGCCAGAACCAGCGTATCAGCGTGGAATAGGAACGGAGGCTGTCAAGGCGTTTCTTTGGATGGGACTTATCGTGTTTCAGCATGGTTGTTTCTTATAGTTTCAACGTCGGCTCGCACGGCCTAGTGTCTACGCAGCCTGCGGCTGCTTTCTCAATTTCTAATTCCGGGAATATTCCTTTATTATATAGCCTGCGGCTGCAAGCTGAATAGCGGAATCATCGGAAAGGCCAATTCTAAATTATGTACACATCACCGCCCGCGGCGGTCGGCTCCCCACATCATCTTCTCGCGCAGGGTATCGAAGAAAAGGCGGTGCATAATCTTGACAACGCCCACGGTGTAGGGCGCACGGCGGAGCGTGATTTCCGTGCCATCGGGATAACTATCGCTGCGGCCATCCACGGAAATCAGGAAGTTGTGGCTGCGGCTCTTGACACTGAGGCGAATCTCCACATCATCGCAGAGTATCACGGGGCGCATGGTCAGGCTGTGGGGGGCTACGGCGGAAATGCAGAAGGTATTGCTGCGCGGCTCAATGACGGGCCCTCCAACACTGAGGGAATAGCCCGTAGAGCCGGTGGGCGTGCAGACGATAAGGCCATCGGCCAAGTATTTGGCTAGCAGTTCATCGCCCACCATCGTACGTATCTCTATCAACGAGGAGACATCGTGCTTGAGCACAGCCACCTCGTTGAGCGCGAAGGGATAGGTGCGCAGGGGGTCACCATCCTTGCTCACCTGAATCAGGCGACGCTGCTCCACGGTGTATTGCCCGAGCAAAAGGAGTTCAAGAGCTTGGTCAATGTCCTCGGGCGAGATATCGGCAAGCATACCCAAATGGCCCGTGTTGATGCCGAGAATAGGGATGCCCGTACTACCTATTTGGGCAGCCGTGCCCAAAAACGTACCGTCGCCTCCCACGGATATGGCCAGGTCTGCATCGCGGGGAACATACTGTCCCGTTCCAAAGGTAACCAGTTGCAGATGGAAATGAGAAGATATAAAGTCCGCAAATTTTTCTTCGACTACGATTTCCACGCCCAACTGCTCCAGCCTCCTCAAAACGGCTGACACATATCGGTTCTTCTCTGCTTGATGTACATTTCCGAATAGGGCAATTTTCATACGATGGGGTCTTTGATTTATTATTTTTTAGCAAATAAGGTAAAAATACCTCCTGCTTTATTTGTAAATTTGCAGCGTATCTGAGGGCCTAACAAGGAAAACGACAGACGCACAGCCTCTGCAAAATTACGTGTTGAGCCCAATATGGACAAATTTTTTATCTAAAAACAGCGATTCCAGCATGACACGACTGAGTGTAAACATCAATAAAATAGCCACTCTGCGCAATTCGCGCGGCGGCGACGTACCTAATCTCCTGCAAGTGGCTCTTGACTGCGAGCGCTTCGGCGCGGAGGGCATCACGGTGCATCCCCGCCCTGACGAGCGACACATCCGCTATCAAGACGTGCGCGACCTGAAACCCATTCTCCACACGGAGTTCAACATTGAGGGCTATCCCAGCCCATCTTTCTGCGACCTAGTGCTCAGCATCTGCCCCACGCAGGTCACCCTTGTGCCCGACAAGCCGGGCCAACTTACCTCGGACCACGGATGGGACACGCGAGAGCACGCCGCTTTCCTCGAAGAAGTGGTGACGACCTTCCAAAAAGCGGGCATCCGCACCAGCATTTTTGTCAATCCCGACACGGATATGATTGAAGGGGCCGCACAAACGGGCACCGACCGCATCGAACTCTACACCGCGGCCTATGCCCACGACTACAAGAAGGACCGCGAGGCTACCATCCGTCCCTACAAGGAGGCCGCACTGGCTGCGCGCCACCTGGGCCTCGGCATCAACGCGGGCCACGACCTCAGCCTGGAGAACCTGGCCTATTTTCACGAGCAGATTCCCTACTTGGCGGAAGTGAGCATCGGCCACGCACTCATCTGCGACGCGCTCTATCTGGGTCTGGAAACCACCGTGCAGCAATATCTCTCTCAGTTACAACCTCTCGTTTCACCTCAAAACTAAATAAGCAAATGATTCATGTACTACTAGCCACAGGCTACGAAGAAATCGAAGCCGTCACCACCATCGACATCCTGCGCCGCTGCGGTTTGCCCGTACAGACGTGCAGTGTGACAGGCACACGCCTCATCCATGGTGCGCACAATCTGCCCGTTATGGCCGATGCCCTCTTCCGCAAGAGTACGATAGAAGAAGGCGACTGCATTGTGCTGCCCGGCGGTATGCCTGGCACGAACAACCTTTGGGCCAGTGAATCTCTGAAGAAGGCTCTCGTGGCCCTCAACGAGAAGGGCATCCTCATCGCTGCCATCTGCGCCGCGCCCATGATACTCGGCAAACTGGGCATCCTCAACGGCAAGAATGCCACGTGCTATCCTGGTTTTGAGGAACACCTACTGGGAGCCTCCGTTTCGTCCAATTTAGTTGTGGAAGATGGCAATATCATCACGGGCCGCGGACCTGGTGCCGCTGCTGAGTTTGCCTTCGCCATCGCTCGCCGCTACCTCTCGGCCCATGACGTTGAGCAGGTTCGCCTGGGCATGATCATGAAATAGCGCATCGTTGTAGGCGTTTTCTCCGCGCGTACAAGCGGATTTTCGAAGAAGCGCACGAAAATCGAAACAGGCCGATGGGGGGAGCAGAAGGGCAAAACGCCTGCTTCCCACCCCTACCGAAATGTTAATATGGAGTTTTTTGCGAAAAAAAACTTTAACTTCTTTTTAAATTTGCGGCTCTAAAATTTTTCGGGAACGTCAATTCGTTCACCAACTTGGCCAAGAGAAAATCCGCTTTCTGAGAGAAAAAATTCTATCTGCCTTAGAAATTTTTCTAAATCCGGTGTAATACATCCTTTATATTGGGCAAAAAAAGAGGAGAAAGCCCAGTGTTTACGGGCTTTCTCCTCTTCGCTAGTACAAAGATACAACATTTTCGCGCGAAATGCAAATCGTTTTAACATATCGCAACAATCTATGAAATGTTAAAAGACGAGTTTTGCACAAGCGAGGGTCCGCCATGTATTATATTACGAGGCGATGGTCTGGGCATGCGTACCATGCGGAAACGAATGTACCGCACGTTGCCCGCAACGTTTGGCCCAGCGGAAATGTAAGTATTTCCTATTAGCTGCAAGACCTGAAAACTGCTGAGCCTTACGCCCTCAATCAACGCGCGGTACATTGCTTTGCAATGAGAGCGAACTCCGTTCTCACACACCTTGCAAGCAAAGTGCGGTACTTTCACGTTACTCCATTTCTTCAATGAGGATAAATTTCTAATTTCTCATTCCTAATTCCTAATTCCTAATTGTTCAGCCCTCTCCTTGCTCCCCACTCTCGACATACAATACGTGAAAGGCGTTGGTCCAACGCGGGCGGCCCTGCTGCAAAAAGAATTGCAGGTGAGCACCGTGGGGGACTTGGTGCGCCTCGTACCTTATAAATATATAGACCGCACCATCGTCCATCGCATCAGCGACCTCGTGGAGGATATGCCCTACGTGCAACTGAAGGGACAGATTGTGGATATTGAGGAAGAAGGCATGGGACGGAAGATGCGCCTCAAGGCCATGTTTACCGATGGCACGGGCTATGTGGAATTGGTGTGGTTCAACGGCATTCGCATTATCAAGAAGAACCTGCGGATGGACAAGACGTACCTCATCCTGGGCAAGCCCTCGGTCTTCAACCACCGCTACTCCATCACCCATCCCGAGATGGACGATGCCGATGCACCGCTGGTGATGGAGCGAAGGATGCAGGCGCACTATCACACCACCGAGGCCATGAAGCGCGCCTTCCTGTCGTCGCGATGGATGGGCGAGACCATTCAGCAGGTGCTGGCGCAACTTTCGCCAACCGACATCACCGACCCCCTGCCCGAATATATCCGTCAGCGGTTCGGCCTGCTCGACCTCCACAAGGCCCTCGTCACCCTCCACCAACCGCCTTCGGCAGCCGATGTGAGCGAGGCCACACGCAGGATGAAGTTTGAGGAACTCTTCTTCCTCCAACTGGACATCATCCGCCAAGGCTTGTCGCGCAAGGTATCCACACGCGGCTTGCCCTGTCCACGCATTGGCGAGCAGTTCAACACGTTCTATTTCGACCACCTGCCCTTCCCGCTCACGGGAGCACAAAAGCGGGTCATCCACGAGATACACGCCGACATGAAGGGCGGACTCCAAATGAACCGCCTGCTGCAAGGCGATGTGGGGTCGGGCAAGACGCTAGTGGCCCTCTTCACCTGCCTCATCGCCATCGACAATGGGTATCAGGCTGTGCTGATGGCGCCCACCGAGATACTGGCCGAGCAGCACCTCATCACGCTTCGCAAATTCCTCGAAGGCATGCCTGGCATCCGCATCGAACTCCTCACGGGTAACGTCAAGGGCAAGGCCCGCCGCACCATCCTGGCCGACACCGCCGCAGGCAAGGTGCACATCCTCGTGGGCACACACGCCCTCATCGAGCCGAAGGTGCAATTTCGGAACCTCGGACTGGCCATCGTGGACGAGCAACACCGCTTTGGCGTGAAGCAACGCGCGGCCTTGTGGGAGAAGAACAGCACCGCCCCACCCCACATCCTCGTGATGACGGCCACACCCATTCCGCGCACATTGGCCATGACGGTTTACGGCGACCTTGACGTATCCATCATCGACGAACTGCCGCCTGGCCGCAAGCCCATCCAGACCGTTCACTACCGACAAAACGACCGCCAACGCCTCATCGCAGGCCTGCGCTACCAGTTGCAACTGGGCCGACAGGTGTATATTGTCTATCCCCTCATTCAGGAGAGCGAATCGCTCGACCTCAAGAATCTTGAAGAAGGCTTCGTGCATCTCTCAGAAGCATTTCCCGAATATCGTGTGGGAAAGGTTCACGGCAAAATGCTGCCCGCCGACAAGGAGACAGCGATGGCGGAGTTTGCCTCGGGCCACACGCAGATTCTGGTCAGCACCACGGTGATAGAGGTGGGCGTGAACGTGCCCAACGCTTCGGTGATGGTCATCGAGAATGCCGAGCGTTTCGGCCTGGCACAACTTCACCAACTTCGCGGACGCGTGGGCCGCGGCGCAGAACAGAGTTACTGCATCCTGATTACGCGCAACGAACTCTCCGCCACCACCCTGCGACGCATCCAAACGATGGTGGAAAGCACAGATGGCTTTGTGATTGCCGAAGAGGATATGCGCAACCGCGGGCCTGGCGACTTTGAAGGCACAGCCCAAAGCGGCATGCCCTTCAACCTGCGCATTGCCAACCTGACCAAGGACGGCGACCTTATGGCACTCTGCCGCGAAGCTGCGCGCAACGTCCTCGAGCACGACCCCGAGGAAACCTTGCCCCAGCATCAGGAAATGTGGAAACACCTCCGACACATCAAGAAATTCCAGAAGGATTATACGGGCATCAGTTAGGAATCCCCTCCTTAATAAATACAAGTCTCAAAACAACCCCAACAATGAATATTGTAGAAAGATTTTTGAAGTACGTCAGTTTCGACACACAGTCGGCCGACGAGACAGGCATCACGCCTAGCACGGAAAAGCAATGGGCCTTGGCTCGCTACCTGCAAAACGAACTTACCGAACTGGGACTGGAGGACATTGTCCTTGACGACAATGGCTACCTCTACGCCACGCTGCCCGCCAACACCGACGCGGCTATTCCCACCATCGGATTTATCGCCCACATGGACACCAGCCCCGACTGCTCGGGCGAGAACGTGCAGCCGCGCATTGTTCGCAATTACGACGGCCAGGACATCGTGCTGGACGAAGCCGCTGGCATCGTGACCACCACCAAGAAGTTTCCCGAACTCCTTGATCACGTGGGCGAGGACATTATCGTGACCAACGGCCACACCCTGCTGGGTGCCGACGACAAGGCGGGCATCGCCGAAATCGTACAGGCCATGGCCTATCTCAAGGAACATCCCGAAATCAAGCACGGCCGCATCCGCGTGGCCTTCAATCCCGATGAGGAAATCGGCTTGGGCGCGCACAAATTCGATCTAGAGCGTTTCGGTTGCGAATGGGCCTACACGATGGATGGCGGCGAACTGGGCGAACTGGAGTTTGAGAACTTCAACGCAGCCTCTGCCCGCGTTGAGGTGACAGGCGTCAGCGTGCATCCCGGCTATGCCAAGGACAAGATGATTAACGCCGCACGCGTGGCCACCGAGTTTGCCGCTCTCCTTCCCGAGTGCGAGACGCCCGAGCACACCGTTGAGTACGAAGGTTTCTATCATCTGCTTGGTATGGAGGGCAGTGTGGAGCACGCCTCCCTGACCTACATCATCCGCGACCACGACCGCCAGAAGTTTGAGGCGCGCAAGGCTTTCATCCAACAGGTGGCCGACTTGCTCACGAGCAAATACGGTGAAGGCGTGGTGAAGGTGACGCTCAACGACCAATATTATAATATGCGCCAGCAGGTGGAGCCCGTCATGCACATCATCGACATTGCCACCGAAGCCATGCAGGCTTGCGGCGTGACGCCTCGTGTGCGCGCCATCCGCGGCGGCACGGACGGCGCACAACTCTCGTTCAAGGGCTTGCCTTGTCCCAACATCTTTGCTGGCGGCCTCAACTTCCACGGCCCGCACGAGTTCCTGCCCATCCCTTCGCTGGAGAAAGCCTCTGAGGTGGTGGTCAAGATTTGCGAACTGACGGCTGCGCGCCAAGCATAGCCCATTTTTCCCTTTCACACAATTCAACGAACACTCCTTATATATATATAAATATGTACACAGTAGACGAACTCAACGACCAACTCATCGCCCTCGCCTTCTCCGAAGATATTGGCGATGGCGACCATACCACCCTTTGCTGCATCCCCGAGGACGCAATGGGCAAGTCCCAACTTATCATCAAGGAAGAAGGCATACTGGCCGGTATCCGCATTGCGCAAGTTGTCTTCCATCAGTTTGACCCCGAGATGGAGGTGGAAGTGCTTATCCAAGACGGTGCCCACGTCAAGCCCGGCGACATCGCCATGATTGTGACGGGCCGCGTGCGCAGCCTCCTTCAAACTGAGCGCCTCATGCTCAACATCATGCAGCGCATGAGCGGTATCGCCACGATGACGGCCCGCTACGTGAAGCAGTTGGAGGGCACCCACACCCGCGTGCTTGACACCCGCAAGACTACTCCTGGCATGCGTATGCTCGAGAAGGAAGCGGTGAAGATTGGCGGCGGCACCAACCATCGTATCGGCCTCTTCGACATGATTCTGCTCAAGGACAACCACGTGGACTTCTGCGGCGGCATTGCCAATGCCCTGACGCGCTGTGCCCAGTATCAGAAAGAGAAGGGCCTGCACCTCAAAGTGGAAATCGAAGTGCGCACCTTCGACGAAATCCGCCAGGTGATGGAGCACGGCGGCGCAGACCGCATCATGCTCGACAACTTCTCCGTGGAAGACACCAAGCGTGCCGTTGAAATGATTGGCGGACGCTTTGAAACGGAATCCAGCGGCGGCATCACGTTCGACACCCTGCGCGACTATGCCGAGTGTGGCGTGGATTTTATCTCCGTTGGCGCGCTCACCCACTCTGTCAAGGGATTGGACATGTCCTTCAAGGCCGTCAAATAATCGCTTGATCCTACCAGGCCCTCCCGTGTCGGATTGCGGGAGGGCTTACCTTGTTTTTGTCCGCCATATTTCAGGACAAACACCTTGCACATTCATCATTATCCTTTTACTCCCTAATATTCCATGAAATATATCCTCTCTCTCCTTGCAGCACTGATTGCCCTGCCCTCGTGGGCCTGCACCAGCTTCTTGGTTGGCAAGAAGGCTTCCACCGATGGCAGCACCTTCATCACCTACAACGCCGACAGCTATGGTATGTACGGCAGTATGCGTTTCCTCCCCGGCGGCAGCCATCCCAAGGGCACGATGCGCACCATCATTGACGGCGACAGCAACAAATACCTAGGTGAAATCCCCGAGGCTCCCATCACCTATACCGTGATTGGCCAAATCAACGAGCACCAAGTGTCCATCACCGAAACTACCTTTGGCGGCCGCGCCGAACTGGATGGCAAATACGAGGGTATCGACTACGTCAGTCTGATGACGCTGGGTCTGCAACGCAGCCGCACTGCCCGCGAAGCAATTCAGGTGATGACGTCGCTGGTGGAGAAGTACGGCTATGCCAGCGAGGGCGAGAGTTTCTCCATTGCCGACCCCAACGAAATCTGGATTATGGAAATGATTGGCAAAGGCCCTGGCCGCAAGGGAGCGGTGTGGGTGGCCATCCGCATCCCCGACGACTGCATCGCAGCCCACGCCAACCAAAGCCGCATCCACAAGTTCAACCTCAAGGACAAGGACAACGTCATCGCTGCTCGCGATGTCATCTCCTTTGCCCGCAAGCAGGGATATTTCAGCGGCAAGGACGAGGAATTCTCCTTTGCCGACGCCTATTCGCCTGCCGACTTCTCGGCCCTGCGCTTCTGCGAGGCTCGCGCCTGGAGTTTCTACAACAAATGGGTGGACGGTATGGAGAAATACCTGCCCGCAGTGGACGGCCGCCATATCGGACAAACCGAACCCATGCCACTTTATTTCAAACCGAAACGCAAACTCTCGCTCGAGGATTTGATGGCGAGCAACCGCGACCACTATGAGGGCACACCCTTCGACGTGACCAAAGATGCGGGTGCAGGCATCGGCGAAATGCCTTACCGCCCCACGCCCCTCACCTGGGAATGCGATGGCAAGAAGTACTTCAACGAGCGCCCCATCTCCACGCAGCAGTCGGCCTTCACCGTCATCTGCCAAATGCGTGCCCACCTGCCCAACGCCATTGGCGGCATCCTTTGGTGGGGCAACGACGACCCCAACATGATTGCCTATACCCCCGTCTATTGCCAGAACACTAGCATCCCGCTTTGCTACAACGACCCCGAGGCTGACGCTGTGACCTTCTCGTGGAACTCGGCCTTCTGGGTTTGCAACTGGGTAGCGAATATGACGTACCCCCGTTACAACCAACTCTTCCCCGCGCTCGAAAAACAGCGCAACGCCCTTGAAAAGAAATTTATCCAAGACACTAAGAACGTAGAGGCCGAGGCACAGGCCCTTCTCAACAGCGACCCCGCCGCTGCGCGTCAACGCTTGACGGAGTTCTCCAACGAAAGCGCGCGCTATATGATGCGCAAATGGCGCGACCTTGGCCAGTACATGATTGTCAAGTTCAACGACATGACCATCAAACCCGAGGATGCCGACGGGCAATTCTCGCGCACGCCCGACGGCTTCGGAGCCACCCCCAAGCGTCCCGGTTATACGGACGAATACAAGCGCGTCATCATCCGCGAAACGGGTGAGAAATATCGTATGCCCGAATAATCCTTCCCCAGCCTCCTTATGCAATACACCCTTTCCCGTACCACCTTTCCCTTCCTCCAACCTGCTGGCACCTCGCGCGGCATCCTGTTGGACCGCACCTCATGGTTTGTGCGCCTCACGGACGGCACAGCATGGGGCGAAGGCGAATGCGCGCCGCTGCCAGGACTGAGCAAGGATGCGTTGGAGGTGGAGGAGTACGAGGCACTCATACATGCGGCCTGCCGACAGTTGTGCGCAACGGGGGAGGTGGACCGCGAGCAGTTGCGCCCCTATCCGTCCATCTTGTTCGGACTTGAAACGGCGTGCCTCAGCCTCCAAGCATCGCAGCACGGGCAATCACCGTTCCGCCTCTACGACACACCCTTTACGCGTGGCGAAGCGGGCATCCCCATCAATGGCCTTGTGTGGATGGGCGATTTGCCCACGATGCTACGGCGCATGGAGGAGAAACTAGCACATGGTTTCCACTGCATCAAGGTGAAAATTGGCGCGCTGGATTTCGAGAGCGAACTTGAACTGCTCCGCGTACTCCGCAAGCAATACGGGCCCGACCGCATCCAACTGCGCGTGGATGCCAACGGGGCTTTCCATCCCGAAGAGGCCATGGCGAAACTCCAACGCCTTGCGCCCTTCCATATCCACAGCATTGAGCAACCCATCCGCGCGGGACAGTGGCAAGAGATGGCGAGACTCTGCCAAACATCGCCTATTCCCATCGCGCTCGACGAGGAACTCATCGGTATTCATACGCAGCAGGAGAAAGCCGAACTGCTAGCCACCATCCGTCCGCAATATCTTGTACTCAAGCCTTCTCTCCACGGAGGGATGAGCGGCTGCGAGGAGTGGATAAGGTTGGCACGCGAGCACGGCATCCATGGATGGGTGACCAGCGCGTTGGAGAGTAATTGCGGCCTGAACGCCATCGCCGCATGGGTGTCGCACCTTATGGACCAGACACAGCCCACGGCCACCTTTTTCGAGGAAGGCGCACACCAGGGACTTGGCACGGGCGCACTCTATCGCTTCAACTATCCCGGCACGAGCCTTCACCTGGAGGGCGAAAACCTCTGGGCTGCCTATGCGTCCGACGTGGCTTTTCAGGAGGAGTTGCAAGAATACCAAGCGCAGTTCAAGGATTTTCGTACAAAAGCGATGGAAGTTCACACGTCAGGTTCCACAGGCGCGCCACAGCCGCTCCAAGTCAGCAAGGCGCGGATGCAGGCCAGTGCCCGCCGCACCTGCACAGCCTTGGGCCTTCCGCACGGTGCCACGGCCCTGCTCTGTATGCCGCTTCGGTACATCGCGGCCCAGATGATGGTGGTACGCGCGCTGGAATGGCCCTTGCGCCTGTGGGCTGTTCAGCCCTCTTCCCATCCCTTGGCCCACCTCGACTTTGCACCCGACTTTGTGGCTATGACGCCCATGCAGGCTTTCGCCACCTTGCAAGTGCCGCGCGAGGCATCCCTCCTACGACAGGTGAAGACGCTTCTGCTTGGCGGTGGGGCTATCAGCCAGGAGTTGTCGCAGTTTCTCCGCGACTTTTCGGGCGAGGTGTGGAGCAGTTATGGTATGACGGAGACGCTTTCCAACGTGGCGCTGCGCAGGCTGAACGGCCCTGCGGCTTCGGAATGGTATACACCGCTCCCTGAGGTGGGCATCGCCCTTGCCACCGACGGTACGCTCGTCATCACAGACCCTGTGACGAACGACCAGCCTCTCCACACGCACGACCTCGCCGAAATGAGGACGAACGAAGATGGCTGTCCCGAGTTTCGCATCCTGGGGCGCACTGACAATATAATATGTAGTGGTGGTATCAAACTCCAACTGGAAGAACTGGAGCAACGCCTCGCGCCCCACCTCCCCTACCCCTTCCTCCTAACCGCCACGCCCGATGCACAACTGGGCCAAGCCCTCACACTCGTTTACGAAGGTCCCGAAGCGGAACTCCCCAAGGTGAAAGCCCTCGTGCGTCAGGTGCTGCAAGGACCAGCCTGCCCGCGCCTCTTCCGCGCTGTGTCCCAACTGCCACGCACCGAAACAGGCAAACCGCTGCGCCGCTAATACACTTTTCATTTTCAAACGTAACCACATGTCCAATCCCCAAATAGAAATTGCCCATAAGATTATCACCCAGACCCGTCACAGCCTTTTCCTGACGGGAAAGGCAGGCACGGGCAAAACAACCTTTCTCCACAACCTCCGTCGGGAGAACAAAAAGCGGATGGTCGTCCTTGCGCCCACAGGTATCGCGGCCATCAATGCGGGCGGCAGCACGCTCCACTCCTTTTTCCAGTTGCCCTTCTCGCCCTATATTCCTGGCGCTAACTACAGCAAGGAATCCTTCAAGCTCAACAAGCAGAAGATTCGTATCATACGCGGGCTGGACCTTATTGTGATTGATGAAATCTCAATGGTGCGCGCCGACCTGCTTGACAGTGTGGACAACATATTGCGCCGCGTGCGCCGCTCAGCCCTGCCATTTGGTGGCGTGCAGTTGCTGATGATTGGCGATCTCAGCCAGTTATCGCCCGTGGCCAAGGAGGACGAGTGGCAACTGCTCTCACGGCACTACACCACGCCCTATTTCTTCTCCTCCCGTGCCTTGGCCAGCCTGCCCTATACGACTATTGAACTCACGCAGGTGTATCGCCAGAGCGACCCGACCTTTGTCAATCTGCTCAACAATATCCGCGAAGGCCGCGCCGACGATGCCACACTCGCAGCCCTCAATAGCCGATACGTACCAGGCTTCCAGCCGAAGGAAGAGGACGGCTACATCCGCCTCGTCACCCACAACCGTATGGCCGATGCCATCAACGAGCGCGAACTCAACCGCCTGCCTGGCGAGGCTTTCCGTTTCAGCGCACAGGTAAAAGGTACATTCCCCCAACTCTCCTACCCCACCGAGGAAGAACTGACGCTCAAGGAGGGCGCACAGGTGATGTTCGTCAAGAACGACCCCGAGCATCGCTACGTCAACGGCACCATTGGCCGCATCGTCAGTATCAATGCCAAGGGCTTTGTGGTGCGCGTCAGCCTGCACGACAGCACAACCAGCAGTCTGGCCGCTGCCAACAAGGACAACGGTCCAACGATGGATATTGACGTAACGCGCGAAGTCTGGGAGAACACACGCTATTCGCTCAACGAGAAGACCGCTGAACTCGAAGAGGTCATTGACGGAAAATTCGAACAATATCCCGTCAAACTAGCCTGGGCCATCACCGTACACAAGAGCCAGGGCCTCACGTTCGACCGCGCCATCCTCGACGTATCCCACTCCTTTGCCCACGGCCAAGCCTACGTGGCCCTCTCGCGCCTCAAGACGCTTGAAGGGCTCGTGCTCTCCGCTCCCATCCCGCGCGAAGCCATCATCATCGACCCATCGGTGGCCCACTTTATCGCAGCCACCAGTTGTACGCCTTCCGTCTCCGACTTGTCACTGTGGGAGCAACAAGGATTGACCGCCGCCTTCAACGAACTCTTTGATTTCAGCAGCCTGCGCGCCCAACTCAACCTACTCACACGACAGGTGGACGCACACTTCCCATCATCGCGCTTCCCCAAACTGGCGAAGGAATTGAACGAAGCCATCGCCACGTGCAACGACCAGTTGGAGTCCGTGGCCCAAAGATTCTCCCTGCAATACACCGCCCTCCTGCAATCCAACCCCGACATCGAGGCAAACACGCACCTACAGGAAAGGCTCACCAAGGCGGCCAACTATTTCCTTGCCCCCCTCGCCGCTGTGGCCAAGAACCTGGATTTCATCAACGCAACCACCATCAAGGCTGGCAACAAAATCGTACGCACATCCTGTCGCGAAATCTGCACGAACGCCAAGGAGGTGTGCCAGCAGAAAAAGACCATCCTGACATACGTAGGCGAGGAAGGATTTCACACCGAAGCCTACAACGCGGCCCGAGTGCGCACGCTCAGCGGATTGTCTGCCCGCCCGCAGAAAGGCGAGGCTGAGCCAACGAGCGAAAAGGCTTCGCGCGCTGCCAAGAAGACAGAAAAGAAGGCTGTGGACACCTCCGCCGAACTCTCGCCCGAGCAGTCGGCCCGCGCCGAAGCCCTCCGCGCCTGGCGACTGGAGCGCGCCAAGGCCATCGAAAAACCAGCCTTCGTCGTTCTGACGGACCAAACGCTCCGCGCCCTAGCCATCACCGCGCCGACAACTCCCGACGAGTTGCTCTCCATCCCTGGCATCGGCCCGCAGAAAGCCAACCAATATGGCGAAGAAATCCTCAGCATCATCCTCCAGGCTTCGCCCAAGAAATAATGCTACGACCATAACCCAGTATTCAAAATACAATCCCATAAATCCCAATGACCAGTCTCAGATTCAAAGTTGTTGAAGAGGCGTTCAAGAAGCGCCCAGTCTCCATTCAAGCCCCCGAAGGCCGTCCCTCCGAGTATTTCGCACGCTACGTGTTCAACCAGGAGAAGATGTTCAAGTACTTGCCCCTCGCTTCCTATCGCGAATTGCGCAAAGCCATTGAGCAAGGCACACCGCTCACACTCAGCGTGGCCGACGAGGTGGCCAAGGGCATGAAGCGTTGGGCCATGGAAATGGGTGCCACACACTGCACACACTGGTTTCAGCCGCTCACCGAAGGCACGGCCGAGAAGCACGACGCCTTCGTAGAGCACGATGGCAAGGGCGGCATGATAGAAAACTTCAGCGGGAAGGAACTCGTGCAACAGGAGCCCGACGCCTCCAGTTTCCCCAACGGCGGCATCCGCTCCACCTTCGAGGCCCGCGGCTATTCCGCCTGGGACCCCGCCTCGCCCGTTTTCATCATCGGCGACACGCTGATGATACCTACCGTGTTTATCTCCTACACGGGCGAGGCCCTCGACTACAAGGCTCCGCTCAAGAAATCCCTGGCTGCCATCGACCGCGCCGCCACTGCCGTAGCCCGCTATTTCTGCCCCGACGTGCAGCGCGTCAATACCAATCTAGGCTGGGAGCAGGAATATTTTCTCGTTGACGAGGGCCTCTATGCCGCACGCCCCGACCTCCTCCTGACGGGCCGCACCTTGATGGGACACGAGAGCAGCAAGAACCAGCAGATGGACGACCACTACTTCGGTGCCATCCCCGAACGTGTGGCCGAATTTATGCGCGACCTCGAAATCCGCGCCCTCGAACTCGGCATCCCCTGCAAGACGCGCCACAACGAGGTGGCCCCCAACCAGTTTGAACTTGCCCCCATCTTCGAGGAGTGCAACCTGGCCGTTGACCACAACATGCTGCTCATGTCGCTCATGCCCAGCGTGGCGCGCAAGCACGGATTCCGCTGTCTGCTCCACGAGAAGCCCTTCGCAGGCATCAACGGCTCGGGCAAGCACAACAACTGGAGCCTCACCACCGACACGGGTGTTCTCCTCCACGCTCCTGGCAAGACGCCCGAGGATAACCTGCGCTTCATCACCTTCATCGTCGAGACGCTCATGGGCGTCTATCGCCACAACGGCCTCCTCAAAGCCTCCATCATGAGCGCCACCAACGCCCACCGACTGGGCGGCTGCGAGGCACCGCCTGCCATCATCTCTTCCTTCCTCGGCAGCCAACTCAGCGAACTCCTCGAGCGCGTGGCCAACTCGACCAAGGACGAACTCTTCACGCTCGAAGGCAAGCACGGCGTGCGTCTGGACATTCCCCAGATTCCCGAACTGATGATTGACAATACCGACCGCAACCGCACCTCGCCCTTTGCCTTCACGGGCAACCGCTTTGAGTTTCCCGCAGTCGGCTCCAGCGCCAACTGCTCCAGCGCACTCATCGCCCTCAACACGGCCGTGGCCGAAGCACTCACCGATTTCAAGGAGCGCGTGGACACACTCATCAACGAAAAAGGCGAAAGCCAACTCAGTGCCATCCTCGACATCCTGCGCGAAGACATTCGCACCATTGCCCCGCTCCATTTTGATGGCAACGGATACAGCGATGCCTGGCGCGAAGAGGCAGCCCGCCGCGGCCTGGACTGCGAAACGAGTTGCCCGCTCATATTCGACCGCTACCTGGACGAGGCGAGCATCAAGATGTTTGAACGCATGCACGTCATGAACCGCCACGAACTCGCAGCGCGCAACGAAATCAAATGGGAAACATACTTCAAGAAAGTGCAAATCGAAGCCCGCGTACTCGGCGACCTCTGCCTCAACCACATCATCCCCGTAGCCACGCGCTACCAGAGCGTATTGGCTGACAACGTACACAAGATTCGCTGCGCCTTCTCTTCGCCCGAACGCGTCGAAGCCCTCACGAGTTACAACATCAACCTGATTGAGCAAATCAACTTCCACACCGACTTCATCGCCAAGGCTGTGGATGAAATGGTGGAACAGCGCAAGCAGGCCAACCGCATCACCTCTATCCGCGAGCGAGCCATCGCCTACCACGACCTAGTAGCCCCCTACCTTGAACAAATCCGCTACCATTGCGACGAACTAGAACTCATCGTTGAAGACGATATGTGGACGCTACCCAAATACCGCGAACTCCTCTTCATCCGATAACGGTCCCACACCCTGAAAGCAGAGGCCGCACTCCTATTTGAGCACGGCCTCTGCTATAAATTTGTTATTAAGCGCACCAGTTCCTCCGATATGATTGCACCCCGAATTGCTTATTCCGACCGCGAAGAGCGTATCGCCTTTGTCCGCGAGCGTTATCGCTGCAAGGCCCCTGCCTGCGGGGGATGCGGATGCTGCCGTATGCCCGGCGGCCAGCCTGCCATCCAATTCTTTGACGACTATATCGAGGGACGGAAGGAATTTGCGGCCGTGGCTGCGCGGCTTTGGCAATAAGAATGGGTTTGTTGCTGCGCTTGGGAGCGCACGGCGATTGCCACGATGTATTTTTCCGATTGTAATGATTCTGACCCCTAAGAATACGTATGAAATTTCCCCTTGTTCTTTTTGATTTAGATGGTGTATTGATTCACACCGAACCGGCCTACACCGCCTTTTGGGCAGAGATTGGCCGCGAATACTTCCCCGAGAATCCCGACTTTGCGCCCGCCATCAAGGGCCACTCGCTCACGGACATCCTCCACACCTATTTCAATGGCGCGGGCTCAAAAGCCGATGAGGTGGTGGCTCGGCTGAGTGCCTTCCAGCGGCAGATGGATTTCCCGCTGATACCAGGCGCGCTGGAGTTTGTCGGCCAGTTGCGGGCGCAAGGCGTGCGGACGGCCGTAGTGACCAGTTCAGACCGCCAGAAGATGGAGCATTTGTACGAAGCCATCCCCTCCTTCCCCACCCTCTTCGACCGCATCTTCACGGCCGAGGACGCAGGCCGCTCCAAGCCTGCTCCCGACTGCTACCTGCGGGCTGCGGCGGCCTTCGGACTGGAGGCCAGTGCGTGCGCCGTCTTCGAGGATTCGCCCAGCGGACTGGAGGCAGCGCGCCGTTCGGGCGCCAAAGTCTATGGCGTGGCCACCGACCTTTCGCCCGAGGAGATTCGCCCCCTGTGCGACGAGGTGGTGGAAGATTTCAGGCTGGTGCATCTGGACTAGGCAACACCCAGAAGTTCTATCTCGAAGATGAGCGTAGAACCGCCAGGAATGCCAGGCTGCGAGAACTTGCCGTAGCCCATCTCGGCGGGGATGTACACCTCCCACTTGTCGCCCACGTGCATCTGCTGCATAGCAATGATCCATCCCTCGATAAGGTCGCAGAGGCGAATGGCCAAGGGCACGCCCCCGCGGCTCGTGTCAAACTCCTTGCCGTCAATCGTGCGGCCCGTGTAATGGGCAGTGACGATGCTGCGCGGCGTAGGCTGCGGCCCATCGGCACGCCCCTTGGCAAGTACCTTATAATATATACCCTTAGGAAGCGGACAGACGTCCGCTTCTTTTGTTTTCTGAGCCAACCATTCCTTGTTGGCCTGTGCGTATTGGCGTTTGTTCATAGTGAATGTGATGAGTGGGAGAATTTATGGAGCAGTTCGCGAATCAGATGGCGAAGGGCGGCAATGGGATGATAGAGTATCATGCGCGGCCCAGCCCATCGCATGACGGTGCGAACGCGTTCCCGCATCTGCGGCCGATAGCAGTGGACGGGGCATTGCTGACACGTAGGTTTGTCTGCACCAAAGCGGCAGTGCTCCAAGCGGCTATGGGCATAGAACAGGAGTTCCTCGCACTGCGGGCAGAGGCGCGCATTGCCCTCCTTGCGTCGGCAGTACAGGCGTATCATCTGCTCGACCACAGCCTTCTCTTCTTGTATGCGTCGGTTCTTTTTCATGTGTCAAGTTAAGACTTTCTGATGGCCAAAGTGAGTTCCAGGTATTCCCGTTTGCCGTCAATGTAGTCGGCATAGAGTTCAGTTTCGCTGCGTCCCCGCAGCACATGACACTTGCCGCACAACTCGCAGTTGTGCAGGCATTTCCACTCGCTTCGCACAAAGGCGAGGCGTTCTTCGCGGGTGGAGGAGGCGATGGGCGGAGCAGTCATAGGAGAGAATTAACGATGGAAACTACCTTACATACTAAACCTAAATTTAAGCCTGAACGTCGTCCGTCTGTGGCGCTACGGCAAACTCGGGGGCCAGGCGGTAGTAGGGCGCGCGCGGGATACCGAGTTTGATGAGGAGGCCGCGCTCTATCCAGCCTGGGAGATGAGTATTGGTACGCGACTTGCTGTATCCTATTGCTTTCTGAATGTCTGCCCGCAACAGGTCGGTTTTGTGGCTTGCAAGTATGTATGCCTGCAAGCGGCCGACCAACTCGTCGTCCGTCAAGGCAGGAGCAGCCTGGTGGATATTCTTGGCGCGGTGGAAGTGAATATCCTGACTTATGGTCTGCATCAACGCCTTTTTGTGCGTAAAGTTGATGCCTCGCACATTGAGATTCCGCGCTATTTGTTTGTCATCGCAATCAGTTATAGGTTCGTCGCTGCCAATACGCAGGACCAAACTGCCAATGCCGGGCAACTCCACACGGTCGCCGCAGGCAAGATGTTCGGTCAAGTATTGCGACAACATAGAGAAAGCCGCCTTGATGTCGGCCTCGTTGAGGGTGGTGCTTGTCATCGCATACTCGCAGATGTGATGCTCGGATACCTTGTTGCGTTCAACCACAACGGGGA
>SAMEA3663047__coassemble_148_pt1 | contig 27653 bp, 22 predicted proteins | sample SAMEA3663047__metabat2_low_PE_025 | metagenome-assembled genome bin SAMEA3663047 (sample SAMEA3663047) | pig gut metagenome | biome: pig gut; feature: pig-associated habitat; material: faeces | place: France | collected 2012
CACCTGCCATTGGGCGGTGAAGGTCATGTCGGCAGCTGGCACGCTGTCGGGCAATGCGGGCTGCCAACCTAGGAAGGTGTAGCCCGTGCGGCTGGGGTCGGCAGGCGGCACAAAAGCATTATCGTATGTTTGCGTAAGGGTGTCAACGGCCGTGCCGCCATTGGAATCGAAACTAAACGAATAGTCGTTGGGCTTCCATACTATTTGATAATGAATGCCCCATTGGGGAACTGTGGACGTGGTATCGTAGGCAGGATTCCAGCCTGCGAAATGGTAGCCCGTGGGGGCGGCGGGGATGGCAGGCTCGGGAATGAGGCTGTCCTGCGGCAAGTATTGCGTGGTGGTTTGACCATTGATTTCGAAACTGACTTCGTAGAAAATGGGACGCTCATCTACTGGGTCAGTCATGAGGTGCAAAGGGTCGGATACGGCTTCCTTGACACACTGCTGGCAGATGAGATAATTTTCATCCGTGATTTCTTGAAAACCTTCCTTTCCGCGGTCACAGTCCTTGATTGCCTTAGAAACGGGTACGCCTATAATAGATTTTCCATAGATAGGGCGGAAGATGCTTTCGTACCACGTCATCGCAGCAATATAGACACCCACACCGAACGAAAGATGCAGGCCATCGCGGGTAATACCATTGGAGTTCTCTCCCAGTTCTGTGGTGCGTGCGTTTTGAATGGCTGTACCAGAAGGAATGATAAAGTCAATGCCTGCATCGTGGCATTTTTGGTTGGCTATCATAGCAATTTTCCGCCAGCCTTCTTCGTAAACAGGTCCGCTCGTGGCGGTTTGGGGATAAGACCACGTGAGTTGCCAACCAATACGAACATGCTTGTTGGGGCAATCCTGACGAATGTACTCAATCATCCGATTCATGTATGGCTGAAAACTTTTGTGATTAGTGGACAAGGCAGAAGCCTGTTGAATCACAACGACATCCCAAGGCTGACTCTGGAGAAGCGTTCGCAGCGTCCACTCCTTGTCTTCCAGTCGCAACAACTTGCCTCCCATATAATGTACATAAGGAAGGGGCGTGTCGGTCGTGTACATATTATCCCAATATTCCAAAGAAGCACCCGCATATATCGTTGCATAAAGAACAAAATTATCCCGAGGAACTCCCGCATCCACAACCACTTGTGGCAAAATGAGATTGGCATCTATGGAAAAGCTGTTGCCTATACTGAGAACACGCAACGTGGTGTCGCGCGGCGCGTCATCAGTTTGGGCCAACAGAAATCCAGGATATAGAAAGATGAGAAGGAGAAGGAGACGTTTCAACATGGGGATGCTTTTGCTTTGCATCGGACGTATGCAATAAGGGTGAGTTAGTGGGGATATATTCTCCAAAAAAAAGCAGCGCACCCTTGCGATATTGTGCGCTAAGGGCACGCTACAATATTTGCGTGCGATGATTGCCGTAGAATTTATTCGGCCGTTTCATTTCTTATTCGGCCGTTATCATTTCCTATTCGGCCGTTATCATTTCGCAACCCATATAAGGCTGAAGGGCCTTGGGAATGCGGATTCCCTCGGGAGTTTGGAAATCTTCGAGCAAAGCAGCTACGATGCGCGGCAACGCCAAGGCGGAACCGTTGAGCGTATGGCAGAGAGCGGGCTTGCCCGTTTCAGCACTGCGATAGCGACATTGGAGACGGTTGGCTTGATAGCTGTCGAAATTGGAAACGGAGCTGACTTCCAACCAACGCTGCTGGGCTTCGCTATACACCTCGAAGTCGTAGCAGATGGCAGCAGTGAAACTCATATCGCCACCGCAGAGACGCAGAATGCGGTAGGGCAGTTCCAGTTTCTGGAGCAAGCCTTCCACGTGGGCCAGCATTTCCTGATGGGACTGCTCGGAGTGCTCGGGCTTGTCGATGCGCACGATTTCTATCTTGGAGAACTCGTGCAAACGATTCAGGCCGCGCACATCCTTGCCGTAGCTGCCAGCTTCGCGACGGAAGCATTGCGTATAAGCGCAGTTCTTGATGGGCAGGTCCTTCTCGGGAATGATAACATCGCGGTAGATATTTGTCACGGGAACCTCGGCGGTAGGAATCAGATAGAGGTCGTCAAGATTGCAATGGTACATCTGACCTTCCTTGTCGGGCAACTGACCCGTGCCATAGCCCGAAGCGGCATTGACAACAGTCGGCGGCATAATTTCAACGTAGCCAGCCTTGCGGGCCTCGTCAAGGAAAAAGTTGATGAGGGCGCGCTGCAAACGAGCACCTTGTCCGATATACACGGGGAAGCCTGCGCCAGAAATCTTTACGCCCAAATCGAAATCAATGAGGTTGTACTTCTTGGCGAGTTCCCAGTGAGGAAGGGCGTTCTCGGGGAGCGGTGTGTCGTGGCCGCCTGTCTTGACGATGAGATTGTCCTCGGCAGTTTTTCCCTCGGGCACGAGGTCGTAGGGAACATTAGGGATGGTGTAGAGCACCTGCGTGCGGGCATCCTCAGCCTCCTTCTTGCTAGCCTCCAACTCAACTGTTTGCTGCTTGATTTGCTCCACCTGCTTCTTGGCGGCTTCAGCCTCGTCCTTCTTTCCCTGTTTCATCAGGGCGCCGATGGTTTTGGAAATATTCTTAACTTCCGCAAGCAACGAATCTAGTTTGGCCTGTGCCTGCTTGCGTTGGTTGTCGTATTCAAGAACCTTGTCGATAGCCTCACGAGCTCCGGCAAAATGTTTCTTTTCGAGGCCGCGAATCACGGCTTCTTTGTCTTCGAGGATTTGTTTGATTGTAAGCATATCGAATTGTTTTTTTGAATCAAAGATTAGCGGTAGATTCTATAAATTAGTTTCAAAGGAAGGTAGGGTTTCTATTCTGCTTGAATGACTTTACGCCTCTCGCACCGTATCTTTTTGTTTTTCATTCTGTCGCGTAGCTCGCTACGCTCCCTCCCGAAAAGCAAAAACCTACGGCACTATAGCCGCAAATACATCGCAAGCTAATTTATAGAACTTACCTAGCGTCTGCTGGTTCCAGCACCTTGTCTACTATATAGCGGGGGCGTCTTTTGACTTCGCTATATATCTTTCCGACATATGTACCTATGACACCGAGACTGATAAGAATAGCTCCGCCGATAAACCAAAGGGAAATGAGCAAGCTGGTCCAGCCTGGAAGAGCTTTGCCTGCCGCCCACGAAACGAGGGCATAGAGGATAGCCACAAAGGAGGCGAATGTCAGAAATATTCCAAGGTAGGTTATCATCTGAAGCGGCTTGACCGAGAAGGACGTGATGCCATCAATGGCAAAGGACAACATTTTGCGGAAAGGATATTTGCTTTCACCAGCAAAACGTTCGCTGCGGTCGTAATAGGCATAGCCTTCGTTAAAGCCAAGGGTGCGCACCATTCCTCTCAAGAATATATTGCGCTCGGGATATTGCATAAGGGCAACGAGCGCACGGCGACTCATGAGGCGGTAGTCGGCATGATTGTAAACGATATCGCCACCCATTCGCGCCATTAAATGATAGAAAGCTTGCGCGGTATGCTTCTTGAAAGCCGTATCTGTGGGACGGTCTTTGCGTACTCCATAAACTATGTCTGTGCCCTTCCACCACTGTTCCGCCATGTCGGCAATCACGTTTACATCGTCCTGCAGGTCGGCATCAATACTGATAGCTGCATCGGCGTGGTCGGCAGCAAATTCCAATCCTGCCCAAAGCGCGTGCTGGTGTCCAGCATTATGGGCCAAGCGGAGGCCACCTACGAGGGGCGACTCCTGCTGAAACTGGGAAATCAACTGCCAAGTGGCATCGCGACTCCCATCGTCCACGAAAAGGATGGAGGGTACGATTTGCCCCTCATATTTGTGGCGAACACCTTGTAGGACTTCCGTCAGTCGGCGAAGGGTTTCGTGGAGCACGGCCTCCTCGTTGAAGCACGGCACAACGACCATCAGTTTCTTTACGTCTGTCATCATCTGAAGGAATCCGTAAGTAGTTTGATTTCGATGGCGGGCGAGATGCGTTCGTACAATATATTATACACGGCGTCAAGGATAGGCATGTTGACATGGAGGTTGCGGTTAATGGTCTTCATACATTTCGTACCGAAGTAGCCTTCCGCTATCATTTCCATTTCGATTTGGGCTGACTTGACGGAATAGCCTTTTCCAATCATCGTACCAAATACGCGGTTGCGCGAGAAATTGGAATAGCCTGTCACAAGTAGGTCGCCCAGATATACACTGTCGTAAACGTTTCGCTCAATGGGATAGACGGCTCGCAGGAAGCGGTTCATCTCCTGCACAGCATTGCTCATCAGCACGCTCTGGAAGTTGTCGCCATACTTAAGTCCGTTGCAGATACCAGCAGCTATGGCATACACATTCTTGAGCACGGAGGCGTACTCGATACCTATGACATCATTGCTCGTTTTGGTTTTCACGTAACTGCCAGCAATAATATCGGCAAAGCGTTGTGCTTTGGTCGTATCGGTACATCCCACTGTGAGATAGGTCAATCGGCCAAGGGCTACTTCCTCTGCATGGCTCGGTCCGCCGAGTACGGCCAGATTGTCCTCGGGCACGTTGTACACCTGACGGAAAAACTCGGAGCACACCAGGTTTTCGTCGGGAACGATACCCTTGATGGCGGTAATGATGAACTTGTCGTGCAATTTCACCTTGAGTTTCTTCAGATGGTTCTTGAGGTAAGGCGAGGGCGTGACGAATACGAGGGTGCTGCACGAGCGCACCACCTCGTTGATGTCGCTTGAGAAGGTGATGCGATTCGTATCAAAATGCACGCTCGTCAGGTAGCCGGGGTTGTGCCCCAGACGCTTGAACTCGTCAATGCTATCCTGACGCCGCATGTACCACGTGATATGGTCCACCTGTTCGAGCACGATTTTGGCTATCGCCGTGGCCCAACTTCCGCCGCCCATAATGGCTATGGAAGCACCCACATCGCCATCCTGCAGCGGCACTGAGGGAAGCGATTTATTGCTAGAGAAGAGGGATAAACTCATGATTGAAAATTATAGAGCGGCCTGCTTTGGCAGGCTACTCCCACCTTTACAGAACGTGGCCTAGGTTTCGCTGTAGGCATCAGGTTTCCCAAACGAGGGAAGCACTACCCTGAGATTTACTCGGCTGCGTCCGTGATTTTCTCGCTCCAAGCCTGCACATCGGCCACACTGGGACGGGCGAGGTCAAGCTTGAATTTCTTGCAGATTTCGGTAATCTGCTGCTGTATCTTTTGGGGATTTACACCTTTGAGGTCGTTGACGAGGTTGTAGCCTGCCTTGTAGAGAACAGGAACGAGGTCAGCCTGCACACCGATTTCTGCGAAACGTTCTACGCCATCGCGGGGAATCTTCTTTTCGGGGCGCATCTGGGGGAAGAAGAGTACTTCCTGGATTTGCGTTTGACCCGTCATGAGCATCACCAAACGGTCAATGCCGATACCGATACCGCTGGTGGGCGGCATGCCATACTGGAGGGCGCGCAGGAAGTCTTGATCGATAAACATGGCCTCGTCGTCGCCCTTCTCGGAAAGGCGGAGCTGATCCTGGAAGCGTTCTTCCTGGTCGAGGGGGTCGTTGAGTTCGGAGTAAGCATTGGCCAACTCTTTGCCGTTGACCATGAGTTCGAAGCGCTCTGTCAGGGCGGGATTGTCGCGGTGCTTCTTGGTGAGCGGCGACATTTCGATGGGATAATCGGTGATGAAGGTTGGTTGAATGAAGGTGCCTTCGCAGAATTCGCCGAAGATTTCGTCAATGAGCTTGCCCTTACCCATCGTCTCGTCAATCTCCATATTGAGGGCCTTGCAGATTTCGCGGATTTCCTCTTCGCTCTTGCCGTTGAGGTCATAGCCCGTCTTCTCGCGGATAGCCTCCAGAATGGGCAGACGGCGATAGGGCGCCTTGAAACTGATAACCCTTCCATCAATTTCGGTCTCGGGCTTACCATTCACAGCCACGCAGATGCGCTCCAACAGTTGCTCGGTAAAGTCCATCATCCAGTTGTAATCCTTATACTGCACGTAGAGTTCCATGCAGGTGAACTCAGGATTATGGTTGCGGTCCATACCCTCGTTGCGGAAGTTCTTTCCGATTTCATACACGCCCTCAAAGCCGCCCACGATGAGACGCTTCAGGTACAACTCGGTGGCGATGCGCAAGTAGAGGTCCACGTCCAGCGAATTGTGGTGGGTGATGAAGGGGCGAGCACTGGCACCGCCGGGAATACTTTGCAGAATGGGAGTTTCGACTTCTGTATAGCCTGCCTCGTCCAGCACTTGGCGCATGGTTTTCACCACGAGCGAGCGCTTCTCGAAGGTTTCCTTGACATTGGGATTGACGATAAGGTCCACGTAGCGCTGGCGATAGCGCAATTCGGGGTCATCAAAGCTGTCGTAGGTCACGCCATCCTTCTCCTTGACCACCGGCAGGGGTTTCAGGCTCTTGGCCAAAACGGTGATTTCCTTGGCCAGGATGGAGATTTCGCCCGTCTGGGTGCGAAACACCGTACCCTTGACACCAATAAAGTCGCCCAGGTCGAGCAACTTCTTGAATACTGTATTATAGTACGTCTTGTCGTCATCGGGACAGAGGTCATCGCGGCTCACATATACCTGGATGCGGCCCTTGGAGTCAAGCAATTCGGCGAAACTGGCCTTACCCATGACACGGCGGCTCATCATACGACCAGCCACGCACACTTCGCGCGGTTCCGCCTGTTCATCAAAAGCCTCCTTGATTTCAGTTGAATACGCATTGACGGGATAGGCTGCTGCGGGATAGGGGTTGATGCCCATATTGCGCAGTTCTTCCAGCGAGTTTCTGCGACAGATTTCCTGTTCGCTCAGTTCTAGTACATTCATATTTCTATAGGGGTAATAATCGGATTATGCTGAATGGATACGAAGCTCCTCGGCTAGTGGCGAGAGGTTACCCTAAATGCCGCACCCAATACGCGGCAAAATTACAAAAAATTGTGGGAACTCCGCATACTTGCCGCTCATTTTCACGGATATTCGGAAAGGTGAAGGGGCGATTTACAACTCAACAAGCCGAATAGCGCCGTGTTCGTAGATACCCAGCGTGGGCGGATTGCCTCCCTTGGGGAAGGTGGGCGAACCTAGATTGCACAGGGTCGGACGTCCGTCTTTGCCTTCTTGGACATAGGGCAAATGGGTGTGTCCATAAACGAAGAAATCTATGCCCAGAGCGGGCATCTTCTCGGGATTCCACACGTGGCCATGCGTCAGAAACAATCGCTTGCCCTCATCCACCAACAGGGCATAGTCGCTCATTATCGGGAAGGGCAGCAGCATCTGATCGACCTCGCTGTCGCAGTTGCCGCGAACGGCCACGATGCGGTCGGCATAGGGCTTCAGACGTTGCACGATGCCTTGCGGGTCAAGGCCTTCGGGCAGACCGTTGCGCGGTCCGTAATTCAGGATGTCGCCCAACAGGCAGAGCAGGTCGCAATGCTCTTGTTCAAACACATGCAACACGCGTTCCAGAGCGGGAAGCGAACCATGGATATCAGAAACTAAAAGGTATTTCATAATAGGTAGGTTCTATAAATTAGTTTCAATGGGAGGTAGAGTTTCTATTCTGCTTGGATGTCTTCACGCCTCTCGCGCCGTATCTTTTTGTTTTTCATTCAGTCACGTAGCCCGCTACGCTCCTTCATAAAAAACAAAAATCTACGGCACGATAGCCGCAAATACATCGCAAGCTAATTTATAGAACCTACCAATAGAGAAAGGTATGTTATCGTAAAATAGTATCTACTGAGTATTCATTGCCACGAACGCGCAACACGTACACACTGGCATGTCCAACGGAAGGTCCGCCGCCAATGTACATCGGATAGGGATTTCCGTGCTGGCCTTTGGCATAGAATTGATGGCTATGCGTATGGCCATTGAAGGCGCAATCGAAGCCAGCGCGCGTGAGCAGTTCTGACCACAGGGCGCGACAGGGCGCACTAGCACCGCCAGGATCGTTGGCCTCGTTGTCAAACCAGAGGGGGATGTGGTGAAGCAAAAAACGGTGGTCGGCCCTGCGAAAGGCGCGACTGCGGGTTTCCTCTTGCAAGAAGCCCACTTGGTCCTGACGGAACCCCGAAAAATCGTTCAGTCCGTAATAGACCCAAGTGCTGTCGGGCTTGTCCTCGCCGCAGTCGAGCACGACGAAGCGCGTGCGACCCCATGAGAAAGCGTGGTAGGTCTCTCCACCAGGCCATTCCATCAGGCTGGTCATACCCGAGGAGTAGGCATTGCGGATTTCATGGTTGCCACGGATGAACACAAGGGGACGTTGCTCGCCGTGGAAGGGGACGACAAGTCCCTGTACCATACAGATGGCTTGATTTCTGTCGGCTGGCTCGCTCAGGCAATCGCCATTGAGGAATATGAGGTCGGGCTGAATGCTATCCAAACAAGCGGCCACGCTATTGATAACTGTCTGAACTCCATGTAGGTCGTTCAGAATGATTGCAGTAAAGTGGCGGGTCGTATCGGCGGGCAAAGTGAAGCGATAAAAGGGCGTAGCGGCGCTACGACCGAAGGCTTTACTGTAGGATTGGTTTTTCGTTATCTCCTGCGCACAGACACGGTAATAATAAGTCTGACCAGGCTGCAAACCATCAAGACGAACGCGGTGCTCCAGGTCGTGGACAACCTCCTGTCCTCCACGCAACTGACGATACTTCTGGGTGTGCAAACTGTCTGTGCCTATTTCCACCCACGAGCGAACACTGCCACGCGACTGGTACATCACCGTGACGCCGTCCGTGGCCATATTTTGCAAATAAGGCAGGCCCCATAAGATATCTTGGGGCTGGGCAGCCGACAATGTGCCTGCGCAGAAACACAGGCCCATAGCAGCGATAATCATACGACGAATATTCATTTCAATTTGATGAGTACATTATTTTTTAAGGCGTGCCGGATGTTTTTGTTTTACATAAAGGAGCGTAGCGGGCTACGTGACTGAATGAAAAACAAGCCCTTCGGCACGATGGTCGCTAATACATCGCAAGCTGTTTCACAGCACCCACCTAAACAGTCTTTGAGAGCGCCATCCTAACGCCCTAGGAATCAGGAACAAGAACCGACATTTCCGTTACAGAATCGGATATTCTCACTGTTTCAGGCGAATGAAACAACTGTTTCAAGCGTATGAAACAACTGTTTCAAGCGTATGAAACAACTGTTTCAGGCGTATGAAACAACTGTTTCAAGCGCACGAAACAGTTGGACTGTCGGAGATTGCAATGGAAAATTCCGTTGAAGAAACAAAAACTGGGGAGAATGGATTCGGTATTTCTGCAAGATTTCCGCATCACGCATAGACAACGACCCCCTTGCGCAGTCGCGCTTCAGGCAGTGGGCCTTCGGCATATCCCAAGGCCAAATGGCCGATGCCCTCGTACTCTCCCTCAATTCCCAAGTCGGCCAACCATTTTTTCCACTCGGGCAACTCGAACACCTGGCGCGCACGGTGAATCCAACAGGTGGCCAATCCGAGGCTGTGGGCGGCCAGCATCATCGTGGCCAAGGCTTGCGAACCATCATATACGTAGGTGGGAGTGGACTTCTTGGTGAGTACAATGATATAGACGGGCGCGCCGTAGAACGGGTCCTTGACAGGCAGGTCAAAGAACGTGGCGTTGACGGCCGAGAGGCGGCGACGGGTCTGCTCGTCCTCCACACAGATGATGGCCCAAGGCTGGCGGTCGTGGCCAGAGGCCGCAAAACGTCCAGCCTCTATCACCTGCTCTATGAGTTCGTGGGGAACGGGTTTATCGCTAAACTTACGCACGCTGCGGCGTGTCTTGATGGATTGTATGATTGGGTTCATTCTTCTTGATAGCTTTGGTTTTTGACGGGTTCTATAAGGTAGATTTTCTATATCCAGACAGCTTGAGTCTGGGCGAAAGAGGTAGGGATTAGAAAAAGGGGCTGTATCAATTCTGACCCAGCCCCTGATATTTGATATTGTTTTACGTTTACCACTCGAGGATAACCTTACCGCACTGGCCAGACTCCATAATGTCGAAACCCTTCTGGAAGTCGTCCACGGCAAACTTGTGGGTAATCACAGGCGAGAGGTCAAGGCCCGAAAGGAGCATCTGCTCCATCTTGTACCAAGTCTCCCACATCTCGCGGCCGTAGATGCCCTTAATAGTAAGAGCCTTGAAGATGATTTCGCTCCAATCCACGGTGGTGGTGGGAGGAAGGATGCCGAGCTGGGCAATCTTGGAACCATTGTACATGTGGGCAACCATATCGCGGAAGGCTACGGGAGCACCCGACATTTCCAGGCCCACATCGAAACCGCGAATGCCGAGCTCTTCCATTGCGCCCTGCACCGTTTCGCCCTTGGTGGCGTTGACCGTCTTGGTGGCACCCATCTTCTTGGCAATGTCAAGGCGATACTCGCTGAGGTCAGTCACCACAATATTCTTGGCGCCGGCAAATTTGGCAATGGCCGTGGCCATCGTACCAATGAGACCTGCGCCCGTGATAAGGACATCTTCACCGAGCAGGGGGAAACTGAGGGCCGTATGGGTGGCATTACCAAAGGGGTCCATGATAGCAGCAATGTCATCGCTGATACGGTCGTCAAGCTTTACGACATTGCTCTCGGGAATGCAAAGGAATTCAGCAAAAGCGCCATCGCGATTGACACCTACGCCAATGCTGTTCTCGCAGATATGCTGAAGACCACGGCGGCAGTTGCGGCAATGACCGCAGGCAATATGACCTTCGCCCGTCACGCGGTCGCCCACTTTGATGTTGCGCACCCCGGGGCCAACCTTCTCTACGATGCCAACATATTCGTGGCCGATTGTCATAGGCGTCTTGATAGTTTTCTGACTCCATTCGTCCCACTTATAAATATGGAGGTCTGTTCCACAGATTGCGGTCTTGCGGATACGAATCAGCACGTCGTTCACACCTACCTCGGGTACGGGAACGTCTTCCATCCAGATGCCTTTCTTGGCTTCTTTCTTTACTAAAGCTTTCATGTAAAAAGAGATGATTATTTGGTTGATAATAATTGTTTCTAGAATTTGTAGCGAGTTGCAGGCTAAGATGCGCCTGACCTATGTACGCAGCAAAATTACAAAATAAAGGTGAAGTGAATAGGGCGTATTCGTAAAAAAAAAGTAATTTTGCAGTCACTATACGTTATCTGAACTACATGGAAGTTATCAGTATTACGAGTTTGATAGACCTTATTATATATATTATAAAGGGTATCATCATTGGCATCGTGGCCTCGGCCCCGATGGGGCCAGTGGGCATCCTGTGTATCCGTCGCACCATTAAGAAAGGACGCATATACGGTTTGGCCACAGGTGCAGGCGCCGCATTGAGCGATGTATTCTATGCGCTGATTACGGGTTTTGGCCTCTCGCTGTTTGATTTCGTACAGGATGAGCAGAACGCTTTCTACATGAAACTCTGCGGCAGTATGATGCTGGCCATTTTCGGTGTGTATATGTATCGTACCAAGCATTCAAAAACCAGCCATCCCGAATCCAACAAGAAGGGTTCGCTCGTTCACAATTTCCTCACAGCCCTGGCCATTACGCTGGCCAATCCGCTCATCATCTTCCTGTTCTTGGCGCTGTTCAACATGATGGCCCCCTTTGCCGGTACGGGCAATTTCGTGGAAATGACGGCGGGTTACCTGAGCATTATTGCGGGAGCCATGCTGTGGTGGTTTGGCCTGACCTATGTCATTGACCGAATGCGCACGAACTTTACCGAACAAGGCATCCGCACCATGAATCGCACTATCGGTGCCGTTGTGCTTACCATCGCCGGCATCTACGCGCTGCTGACCTTGTTCAAGATTTCCTTTGTAGTTCTCTAGTTCTAGTTTTCCCCTTTCCTCCTTATCGTGAAAATAGCCCAACAACTCAGTAGGAAAAGTCGTATTGAGCATCTCCTCTATCTCTGGCAGGTAGAGGATATTTTGCGTGCCTACGATTTGAACTTCGACCGCGTCAAGGCGGAATACCTATCGCGCTTTACCTTCGACAACGACAACGACCGCGCTGCCAATGAAAAATGGTACGAGGACCACTGCCAGATGATGATTGGCGAGGGCCTGCGAGAGCGTGGCCATCTCCAGATTCACGAACACCTGCTCCAAGAACTGGAAGAGACGCACCAGCGATTGCTGAAGGACGCCAAGTATCCCTACTACCGTCAGATGTACTACAAGGTGCTGCCCTATATCGTTGAACTGCGCGCAAAAGGCGGACGCAGCGACAACAAAGAAATAGGTGTCTGCATGGATTTCCTCTATGGTCTGCTCTTGCTCCGCCTGCAACACAAGGAAGTCACCCCCGACACCGAGCGCGCCGCCACAGACATCACTACGCTGCTCGGGCAACTCTCCGACTATTATTTCAAACTCGAAGAAACAGCAGAAGCTTAGGCAACAGATACACGCACGAAGCTTCTCCCTCATCACAACTACTCCCTCCCAAAAACATCAACGAATATGCTCTCTCCCGAAATCGAAAGAAGACGCACCTTTGCCATTATCTCCCACCCCGACGCGGGTAAGACCACACTCACCGAGAAACTCCTCCTCTTCGGAGGACAGATACAGGTGGCAGGAGCTGTCAAGAACAATAAAATCAAGAAGACAGCCACCAGCGACTGGATGGAAATCGAGAAACAGCGCGGTATCTCCGTCACCACCTCCGTTATGGAGTTTGACTACGATGGCTACAAGGTGAACATCCTCGACACCCCGGGTCACCAGGATTTCGCCGAAGACACCTTCCGAACGCTCACGGCCGTAGATAGTGCCATCATCGTTGTGGACAGTGCCAAGGGTGTGGAAGCCCAGACACGCAAACTGATGAACGTTTGCCGTATGCGCAATACGCCCGTCATCGTATTTGTCAACAAGATGGACCGCGAGGGTCGCGATCCCTTCGACCTGTTGGACGAATTGGAGGAAGAATTGCAAATCAGTGTGCGCCCCCTCTCCTGGCCCATCAATCAGGGACAGCGATTCAAGGGAGTCTATAATATATACGAAGGACAGCTCAACCTCTTCACCCCCGACAAACAGAAGGTGACGGAGAACGTGACCGTAGATATTCACAGCGAAGAACTCGAAGCCAACGTGGGCGAAGAGAACGCTATGAAGTTGCGCGAAGACTTGGAACTGGTGGATGGCGTCTATCCTGCCTTCAACCACGATGACTATCTGGCTGCCCGCGTAGCCCCCGTCTTCTTCGGTTCTGCCCTTAACAATTTCGGTGTGAAGGAACTCCTGGATTGTTTCGTCAAGATAGCCCCCTACCCTCGTCCCACCAAGGCCGAGGAGCGCATGGTCAATCCCGACGAACAGAAGTTCACAGGCTTCATCTTCAAGATTACCGCCAACATCGACCCCAACCACCGCTCGTGCATCGCCTTCTGCAAGGTGTGCAGCGGCAAGTTTGTCCGCAATGCGCCCTATCTCCACGTGCGCCAAGGCAAGACCGTTCGTTTCTCCTCGCCCACGCAGTTTATGGCACAGCGCAAGAGCACCATTGACGAGGCTTGGGCCGGCGACATCGTAGGTTTGCCCGACAACGGCATCTTCAAGATTGGCGACACACTGACCGAAGGCGAACAGCTGCATTTCCGCGGCCTGCCCTCCTTCTCGCCCGAGATGTTCAAGTATATCGAAAACGCCGACCCGATGAAGACCAAGCAACTCCAGCGCGGCATCGAGCAACTGATGGACGAAGGCGTGGCCCAGTTATTTGTCAACCAATTCAACGGCCGCAAGATTATCGGCACCGTCGGTCAGTTGCAGTTTGAAGTGATTCAGTATCGCCTCGAAAACGAATACAACGCCAAGTGTCGCTGGGAGCCCGTCAGCCTCTACAAAGCCTGCTGGATTGAAAGCGATGACCCCGCCGAGTTGGAAGCCTTCAAGAAGCGCAAGTACCAATATATGGCCAAGGACCGCGAGGGCCGCGACGTTTTCCTAGCCGACTCGGGATACGTTCTCCAAATGGCACAGCAGGATTTCAAGAATATCCGCTTCCATTTCACGAGCGAGTTCTAACCACAACCCCTCAAAATCCTTTTCCCCATCCCCCATACGCGCCACTATTATACGGTATCTTTTATTCGTAGATTAGTGGCGCGCTTTTCATTTCCCCTGTTTCCTCATATCCAATTCCCCTACGCCTATGCCCCTGCGCCATCGTTCTTCCGAAGAGATATTCAACACCCTCACCCATCTGGCTGGGGTGTTGTTCACCCTGTCCGTTGCGTGGATTATTCTGCGCATGGGCTATTCCTCCAGTTGGCAGCACGCCTTCGGTGTCACATTCTTCTCCGTGGGCATGCTGATTATGTTTTCGCTCAGTACGCTTTACCACTGGTGGATGCCAGGCAAGGGAAAGCGTTACCTGCGCCTGTTCGACCACATCGGCATCTACGTCATGATAGCCTCCTCCTACACGCCGATTTGTATTGGTGTGGTAGGCGGCGCGCTGGGGTGGACAATTTTCGGACTATTATGGGCAGTTGTAATCGGTGGAACATTCTTCAAGCTCTTCATTCCGCCCGGCCGCTATCCCCGCCTCTCTCTTATCTTGTATTTAGCCATGGGTTGGTCGGTCGTATTCATTGCCAAACCTGTTTACGAAAGCCTCCCTATTCCCGCCCTGTGCTGCATTTTGGCTGAGGGTCTCTTCTACACATCAGGCACCTATTTCTTCGCCCACGACAACCGCCGTTTCTACCATGGCCTCTGGCATCTGTTTGTCCTCCTTGGTGCGGTGGCTCATTGGAGTGCAATTCTGCTGATACTCTCCGCATAAACGAAATATGAATAATGCCACACCTCTGATTCGTTTGTCACTTTCTTTGCTCGCCCTCGCTCATTCGCGAAGGGAAGTCAGGAGCAGTTGAACTTCTTGTCCACACATACCATTTGCACCGATACGTATGTCGCCCAGATGTTGAGCCATAACGATGCGATTACTTTCGTTTAGATTGAACATGGCTTGCCGCAAAGTTAGTAGCGCACAATTTTAGGCGAAAGTCGGCTGCTTTCGGATGGTTATCGTTCCCTATCGGCCCACCATTTTCCCTGTCAGCGATAATATGCAGACGGTGTCTTGCCCGTTTGCGATTTGAAAAAACGGACGAAATGCTGGGGATACTTGAAGCCAAGACGCTCGCTTATCATTGTAATGGTCAGCGACTCATCGTTCAGCAACTGTTTGGCATGAGCGAGGAGGCTATCTGCGATAATATCCTTGGCAGTTCGCCCCGTTTCCACGCGCACCAGATTTCCGAAGTAGCCGCTGGAAAGGTGGCATTCATCTGCAAATCTGGCCACAGTGGGTAGGCCTTCATACTGGGCTTTGGAGGAAATGTATTCATCAAGCAGTGCCATAAACTTCTTGACCACCGAATGGTTGATTTCCTCGCGGGTGATGAACTGGCGGTCGTAGAAACGGAGGCAATAATTCAGCAGTAACTCAATGTTGGAAACAATCAATTCGCGCGTATGCTTGTCAATGGAGCGGTGCAGTTCCTGCTCTATCATGGCGAGCACACCTCGAAAGACGTCCACCTCTTGGGCAGAGAGATGCAAAGCCTCCGTACTGGAATAGCCGAAAAATTCGTAGCGGCTCATCTGCCTGCCCAAAGCGGTGCGACTGAGGAGGTCGGGATGGAACACCAAAGCCGTGAAACGAGCAAAGGGGACATCGGGGTTGGACTCCACCTTTACCACCTGTCCTGGGGCAAAGCTCGTCACGGTCATCTCGTCAAAGTCGTAAGGCGTACGGCCATAGGAGAGTTTGCACCCCTTGTTCTCCTTGAGATAGATAGCATAAAATCCATAGTGCATCACACACTCCTTGATATGCTCCGTATCCTCCACATGCACCACGCTTATTAAGGGATGAAGCGTCTCCACCCCTTGATAGTCGTTGAAGTCTTGTATGGTATTGAGAAAAACCTCTTGCATATTATATTTGCTTAAGGTAGGTTCTATAAACCTCTAATGATGTGATTATTGTCCATTGACCTTCTCGTACTCAGCGTCAGACACTGATTCCAGCCAATCATTGGAAGCGTTCTCTCCCTCTATCTCAAAGGCGAGATGAGCAAACCAACTATTGGCAGCGGCTCCATGCCAATGCTTCACACCAGCAGGGATGTGAATGACCGTTCCCGGGAGAATCTCCTGTGCAGGCTTTCCCCATTCCTGATACCAGCCACGTCCAGCCACACCGATAAGCATCTGTCCTCCGCCCTTGGTGGCATGATGGATGTGCCAGTTGTTGCGGCAACCGGGTTCAAAGGTGACATTGGCAATGGGAACCTGCTCGCTGGAAATACGTGCCAGATAACTGTTGCCCTTGAAATACTTGGCATAAGCAGTATTGGGTTCTCCAATGGGGAAAATCATTTCTTGCTGGAAACGACTCTTTGCATCTTCCAACGATGTTTCTTCTTTCCAGACCTCCTTAGCCTGGCGGAAAGCCGCCCATGCCTTGGGCCATCCAGCATAGAAAGCGATATGTGTGATGATTTCCGAAATTTCCGTTCTTGTGATGCCGTTCTTCTTCGCCTCCTGCAAGTGATAGGTGAGCGACGAGTCGGTGATTCCCTGGCTGATGAGTGAGGTGAGCGTAACAAGGCTGCGGTCGCGAAGGCTAAGCAGGTCGTTGCGGCTCCACACCTCGCCGAAAAGGATGTCGTCGTTGAGCCGGGCAAACTCTGGAGCAAACTCGCCCAACTGTTCGCGTCCTGCTGTCTGTACAATTTTCTTCTGTGCCATAACGTTTAGTGTCGTTATTGTTATCAAAGTTAAGAATATGATAAAACGTATCATTCGCATAACTAATGGTTGATGTATTTATCAATCAAACCCCTTTACCCATGTCGTAGGCCTGCATCAAGCTGGCATTGCCTTCGATGTCTCTCGCATCGTTTACACCTCCACAAAACAAATGTCCTTTGAGTGAAGCCTTGCCGTAGCAGTCAATCCAACCTGTCAGACCAATCTCGGCACGTCGGGGAGTCTCCTCTTCGGCTTCTGCAGCTGTGGTGAGCAGATAGATGTCACGGAAACGGTAGTCCTTCGGGTACATGGCGTTCATGCGGTCGATGAGTGTCTTCATCTGTCCGCTCATCTCATAATAATAGATAGGTGTAGCCCAACAAACCACATCAGCATGGAGCACTTTCTCCATGATAGCAGGCACATCGTCCTTGAACACACATGCACCCGTCTTCTGGCAACTCAGACAACCCACACAAAACTTAATCTCCTTTCCACGAAGGGAAATCTTCTCTACTTCATTGCCCGATGCCTTGGCACCTTCGGCAAATTTTTCTGCGAGCATGTCGCTGTTCGACCCAGCACGGAGGCTGGTAGATATCACTATTACCTTTTTCATCTTTTGCTTATGCTAATATTCATTTCATGTTCTTATAAAAGAATTCCTCCATCTTGTCCCAAGGAATACAATTTTTCGCCATGCCTTTGCCTTCCAGTTCGGTATAACCACCATCGTAGAGGTCGCAATGGCTGGCATTGGGGATAATGAGCAGCTCCTTGTTCTCGGGTACAGGATTGGGCTTGCGGACATCATCATAGCCAGGAGCCTTGCCCTCTACCAAATACTTGAAGGCGTCTTCACCAAAGTAACGGGAATGGGCTTTCTCGCCGTGCATAATGAGCACCGCCGAACGTATCTCATTGATATAATAAAGGAAGCGTGCATTGGAATAGGCCTGACAACCAAAGGTGTGCCAACCATCGTTGCTGTTGCCCGAACGAGGATGATATCCACGACTCGTCTTATAGTAGTCGTAATAGTCCTTTACAAACTGCGGGGCATCGGCAGGCAACGGATCTACCACACCACCTCCTTGTGTCAGTTTGCCCGTCTGCACTGCCTTGGTACGTTCGGCAGCCATCGCCTTGCGAGCAGCATAACGAGCTTCCTCGCTATCGTTCTCATCAAAATAGCCATTGCCGTTCACCCGACACATATCGTACATCGTGCTCGCCACCGTTGCTTTGATGCGAGGATCTGCGGCAGCCGCATTCAGCGCTATGCCGCCCCAGCCGCAAATACCGATGATGCCTATCTTCTCACTGTCCACTTCCTCGAGACCGCTGAGGTAATCCACCGCCGCCAGGAAGTCCTCCGTATTGATGTCAGGTGAAGCTGTCCTTCGAGGCTCACCGCTGCTTTCGCCTGTAAAAGAAGGGTCGAAAGCACAAGCGACAAATCCTCTTTCTGCCATCTTCATGGCATATAGCCCGCTCGACTGCTCCTTTGACGCACCAAAAGGACCGCACACCGCAAGAGCCATTCTGTTGCTTCCACTTTTTGGGGTATATAAATCTCCCACAAGTGTGATACCATACTGATTCTTGAACTGCACCTTCTGGTGATTAACTGTTTCGCTCAACGGGAATACCTTGTCCCATTTTTCTTCTGTCCGTGTGTCCTGCACATCCTGTGCCGAGGCATTGATTGTCATTGCCATTAAAATTAAGATGATAAAACCTTTCATTTTGTCTATGGGGTTGATAAGGTAGTTTCTATAAATTAGTTTCATTGGAAGGTAGTATCTCTATTTGGCTTGGATGTCTTTCCGCCTCTCGCACCATATCTTTTTATTTTTCACTCGGTCACGTAGCCCGTTACGCTCCTTTATGTAAAACAAAAACATCTGGCACGATAGGCAAAAATCCATCGTAAGCTAATTTATAGAACCTACCATAATTTATTCAACGCGCTATAGTGTCATTCTGTCTTTCTCCTCTTCCCTCTACAAGCAATCCTTGTAGATGGCGAGGATATCTTGTTCGTAGAGCGGTACCCATGCTCTGTCAAGGCCTTCGAGCAAGGCCACGTGCTGGGCCATTTCGCCCAATCGGCTATCGTCTATGCCCACCTCCTTCAGGGTCATGGGAATACCTATTTCGCGGAAGAAGTCATGGATGGCTAGGATGGAAGCCTCGCAGCCCTCGGCACCGAATACGTTCTTGCCAAACTTTTCGATTCGCTCCACCACTTGGTCGTGCAGTTCCCCCGCGGAGTGTGTCAGGATATGGCGCATCCATCGCGGTGTAAGGATGGCCAGACCTTCGCCGTGGGTGATGTCGTAGTAAGCCGAGAGCGCATGCTCCATGGCGTGCATGGGCCATCCGCTGGGACTATTGCCCAGACAATAAATGCCGTTGCAGCCGAGGGTGGTGGCATAGAATATCTCTGCACGTGCGTCATAGTCCTCTGGATTGGCGAGCACCTTCTTTACGTTCTTGACCAGCGACCGCACGGCTCCCTCCATGAAGGCATCGTTCATGTCGATGTGCTCAGCGCAGAAATAAGACTCCATGATATGGTTGATGCAGTCGGCCACCCCTGCCAGAGTGTGCTTCACGGGCACCGAGAAGGTATAGGTGGGGTCAATGAAACTTACAGCGGGGAAGACGAGCGGTGAGAAGTATGGCAACTTGTCGTTGGTTTCTGTGCGCGAGATGACGCCGCCCATGTCGTATTCGCTGCCTGTGGCTGCCATAGTGATGATGTCAACGATGGGCACTGCCGCTGTGGTCGGCTGGAGGCCGCGCACGAGGTCCCAAGCCTCTTCCACATGGTCATACACCTTACCCTTGAGCGTGCCTGCCACTCCGGCTATGGCTTTGGTGCAGTCGAGCACCGAACCTCCGCCTACTGAGAGGATGACGTCGATATGGTGTTCCTGACAGAGGCGTACACCCTCCAGCACACTTGGATGGAACTTAGGGTTGGGCTGGATGCCCGGAAGTTCGTACACCTCTTTGCCAGCCAAGATGTCCATCACCTCTTCGTAGAGGCTTTTCGCATGCCCTGCCACTTTGCGTTTTATGCTGCCGCCTCCATAGGTGACAAGCACTCGCTTGCCATATTGGTTCATCACGCTTTCCAGTTTGTCGTTTACCACGCCCTTGCCAAAGACGAGGCGCGTAGGGGTCTGATAATCAAAATTCTTCATACTATTGTTGTTTTAAGGATACTATTTGCTGCGGAAATGATGTAGGGGATGGTTCTATTGCGCATCCCTTACCGTTGAATACCATGAATACCTTTTCTCCATATCAAGAGAAGCATCCATATTCTGCTGCAAAATTACAACAAAGGGAAGAAGCAATGGCTACCTGAATCGTGGGAATATTTACCAATAATTCATATTCTACAATTTTCACGCCTTGATACAGTGAGTATCACGCCTTGATACTTTAGGGTATGAAAAAAAAGGACCAAGCCGAAGCCGACTTGGTCCTTGGTAATAGGGAGAAAGGAAATAGTGATTATCGCTTGCAAACAGGGTCGGAGGAGAGGCCGACGCCGAGTTTCTTGAAAATCTTCTGGTCAACCTCGCTGAGCATCACCGTGGTGTGCGCTTGGCATCCGCGAAGTTCGGGAAGTTGGGTGAGGGCGCGGCGGCATTCTTGATTGTGCTGGCTCAGCACGCTGAGGGCCACAAGCACCTCGTCCGTGTGGAGGCGTGGATTCTGGCCGCCGAGGTAGTCAATCTTTGTCTTCTGGATGGGCTCAATCATTTCCTGCGGAATGAGGCGGGTCGTGTGCGGGATGCCTGCCAAGTGCTTGGTAGCATTGAGCAGCAGGGCGGCGCAGGGACCGAGGAGCGGACTCTCGCCAGCGGTGATTAGCGTGCCGTCGGAGAGTTCGATGGCAGCAGCGTGCATACCCGATTCCTTCTGACGCTCCTTGGCTGCAACGGTGCAACGGCGGTCGGCCGTGGTTATGCCAGCCTGCTTGAAGAGGAGGGAAATCTTGCCCACCTCGTTCTCGTTGCCCGCACCGAGCGCCATACGGCCAAGTGCGTTGTAGTAGCGGCGAATGATTTCGTCGTTGGAGGCTTCGCGGCAAGCCTGGTCGTCGCAGATGCAAAAGCCCACCATATTCACGCCCATATCGGTGGGCGACTTGTAGGGGTTGTGGCCGTAGATACCTTCGAAGAGGGCGTTGAGAACGGGGAATATCTCGATGTCGCGGTTGTAGTTGATGGCCAACTTATTGTACGCCTCCATGTGGAAGGGGTCAATCATATTAACATCGTCAAGGTCGGCCGTGGCGGCCTCGTAGGCGATATTCACGGGGTGCTTGAGCGGCAGATTCCACACGGGGAAGGTCTCAAATTTGGCATAACCTGCTTCGATGCCGCGCTTGTGCTCTTGGTACAACTGACTGAGACAGACAGCCATCTTGCCACTACCGGGGCCAGGGGCTGTGACGATGACAAGGGGGCGCGAGGTTTCTACATAATCGTTGCGACCGAAGCCGTCCTCGGAGTCAATGAGGGCCACGTTGGTGGGGTAGCCGTCAATCGTATAATGATAGTAAGCCTTGATGCCGAAGCGTTCGAGTTTTTCGCGATAGAGGTCCGCGCTCGACTGGCCGTTGTAGTGGGTGATGACGACCGAACCGACAAGGAAACCTCGCTTCTGGAACTCCGTGCGCAGGCGGAGTACGTCCTCATCGTAGGTAATGCCAAGGTCGCCACGCACCTTGTTCTTCTCAATGTCAACAGCACTGATGACGATTACGATTTCAGCGCGGTCGCTCAGTTGCGAAAGCATTTTCAGTTTACTGTCGGGCTGAAAACCGGGCAGAACTCGGCTGGCGTGGTGGTCGTCAAAGAGTTTACCTCCTAGTTCGAGGTAGAGTTTGCCATTGAACTTGGCGATACGTTCACGGATGTGCTCCGACTGGATGACACAATACTTCTCGTTGTCAAAACCTATTTTCATTTTCTCAAGAATTTTGGCGCGAAATTACAAAAAAGAATCGCTGTAGCCTTGCTGGGAATTAGATTTATTGCGGGATATTTAGGGAAAAGTGAACATCATAGCCTATTGTTTCTCCGTCCACCATTCATAAAGGCGCTGAGCCGTTCGCGTCTCGGCGGCATTGTCGGCCGGCTTCCAAAACTGCTGGCCTTGGGCTTCTGTGGGCAGGTACTGCTGGGGCGCAAAGTGGTGGGGATAGTCGTGCGGATAGATATAGCCATCATGGTAGCCCAACTGCTCCATGAGTTGGGTGGGCGCATTGCGCAGGTGGAGCGGCACGTCAAGATTGCCCGTGGCCCGCACATATTCCAGGGCGGCATTGATGCCCATGTAGGCCGAATTGCTCTTCTCACTCGTGGCCAGATAGACCGTGGCCTCAGCCAGCGGGATGCGCCCCTCGGGCCAACCTATTTTCTGCACAGCATCAAAGGCTGCGTTGGCGATGAGCAGCGCGTTGGGATTGGCCAGACCAATGTCCTCGGAGGCCGAAATGACGAGACGGCGGGCAATGAACTTTGGGTCCTCGCCGCCTTCTATCAAACGGGCCAACCAATAGAGCGCAGCCTGCGGTTCGCTGCCGCGGATGCTCTTGATGAAGGCCGAGATGATGTCGTAGTGCATCTCGCCGCCTTTGTCGTAGGCCATGGGCGTCACCTGCAACTGGTGGGTGACGCTTGCGTTGTCTATTATTATTGGTGCATTAGCAGGGGCTGCCGTCACCATAAGGTCGAGTATGCCGAGGAGTTTGCGGGCATCGCCACCGCTGTAGCGCAGCAGGGCCTCGTGCTCGCGCACCTCAATCTGGCGGTCGCGCAGGATGACGTCCTCGTGAAGGGCTCGGTCAAGGAGCGTCAGCAAGTCATCGCGGTCAAGGCTCTTCAACACATAGACAGCGCAGCGCGAGAGGAGGGGACGGATGACCTCAAAGGAGGGATTTTCGGTAGTGGCTCCGATGAGCGTGATGGTGCCCGTCTCCACAGCCGCGAGGAGGGAGTCCTGCTGCGACTTGGAGAAGCGGTGGATTTCATCGATGAAGAGTATCGGGCTTTGTGAGCCGAAGAAATTATTGGCCTTGGCCCGTTCAATGACATCGCGCACATCCTTCACACCACAATTCACGGCTGATAGCGTATAGAAGGGCGTTTCGAGTTGGTGGGCAATGATTTGGGCGAGCGTTGTCTTGCCCACACCCGGCGGTCCCCATAATATAAAGGAGGAGACGTGGCCCGAGGCGAGCATTTGGCGGATTACACTCCCCTCGCCTACCAGGTGCTGCTGGCCGATATAGTTGTCGAGCGTCGTGGGACGCAGTCTTTCTGCTAAGGGTTTCATGAGAATATTTATTGAAATTCGCTGAGTTCAAGCCAGCGCATAGACTTTTCGTCAAGTTCTTCTTCGAGGAGCGGCAGGCGTTTGCTGTAGGCTGTCAGTTCATCAACCGCGAGTGTGCCACTACAGAGAGCCGCCTGCAATTTGGCCTTTTCCTCCTCAAGCGCAGCAATGTCTGCTTCGAGTTGTTCCATCTCGCGGCGCTCGGCAAAGGTCAAACGGCGCTCGCGGTTCATATTGCGGCCGTTTTGTGTGGACATCTGCGGAGCGGCTGATGATTTCTGCGATTTACTGGGCGATACCTCAGCGGCTTCCGCATCTTTGAGTTGTTGCCAAGTTTGATATTGCGAATAGTTGCCAGGGAAATCCTTGATATCTCCCGCGCCATGGAAAACCAGCAGATGGTCGGCCACCTTGTCCATGAAGTAGCGGTCGTGGCTGACTACAATGACACAGCCGCGGAAATCTTGCAAATATTCTTCGAGCGTTTGGAGCGTGGCAATGTCGAGGTCATTGGTGGGTTCGTCCAGCACGAGGAAATTGGGATTGGTCATCAGTACCACGCAGAGTTGGAGGCGGCGACGCTCGCCACCCGATAGTTTACGAATATAGTCTTGCTGGCGGGCTGGTGGGAAGAGGAAATGCGTGAGCAACTGCATGGCCGTGAGGCGGCGACCGCCACCGAGGTCGATGGTTTCGGCCACCTCGCGCACGGCATCAATGACGCGCTTGTCGTCGTCGAAGGGCATGTCCTCTTGCGAGAAATAGCCGAAGCGCACGGTCTCGCCAATGACGAAGCGACCGCTGTCGGGTGCCACCTTTCCGAGGAGCATCCGAATGAAGGTACTCTTGCCTGTGCCATTCTCGCCAACGATGCCCATCTTCTCATAACGCGAGAAGTTGTAGTAGAAATCCTTGAGGATGACCAGCGGCGTATTGTTGGGGCGTGGAAAGGCTTTGCTGACATATTGCGCCTCGAAAATCTTGCTGCCGATATACGTATTCTTCCCTTCGATGCGTGCGGCCCGCTCTTCCATTCGTGTTTTTGCCAGTGCTTGTAGTTCGTAGAAAGCATCTTTGCGGTATTTCGCCTTTGTGCCGCGGGCGCAGGGCATCCGTCGCATCCAGTCAAGCTCGCGGCGGTAGAGATTCTGGGCGCGGGCAATGCTGGCGTTCATAGCCTGAACACGCTCTTCGCGCTTCTCCAAATAGTAGGCGTAGTTGCCGCGATAGGAATAGATGGACTTGCCATCAAGTTCGAGGATGACATCGCAGACACGTTCCAAGAAATAGCGATCGTGCGTCACCATGAGCAAGGTCTTGCCACCGCGGCGCAGGTAGTCCTCCAACCATTCTATCATGCCGATGTCAAGGTGGTTGGTTGGCTCGTCAAGCACTAGCAGGTCGGGCTCGCTCAGCAGCACATTGGCCAAGGCCACGCGCTTAAGTTGTCCGCCCGAAAGTTGGGCTACGGGTTTCTGAAAATCTGTGATTTCAAGTTTCGTCAGCACCTGTTTGGCGCGCAGCTCGAAATCCCAAGCCTGCGTGCGCTCCATCTCGTCAATCAATTCGTTGAGGCCTGGATTGCCTGGCGTTTCCAAACAAACTTCATAGCGGCTGATGAGGTCGCTGATTTCGCCCGCACGGCTGAAGCAGGCATCAATGACGGTCATTGTCGGGTCGTACTTGGGCGATTGACTCAAATAACCAATGCGCAAATCGCGCCGCTTGACGATTTGCCCTTCGTCATAGTCTTCAAGGCCACAGATGATGTCGAGCAGCGTGCTCTTGCCCGAACCATTGCGAGCTATCAAGCCAACGCGCCCGCCTTCGTGGATGGAAAAGGAAATGTCGCTGAAGAGTTCAAGCTCGCCGAAACGCTTCGTCAGATGCTGGATGTCAATATAGGGTACCACGATGTGTTATAGAATATCTACGAACCAATAATACAAGGGACAGAACCTACCTATATATATAATATGGTATGGCACATGGCCTCTAGAATACTGCACGAATGCTCTCGGAATTGTATTCTGGTGGAAGTTAGAAATGAAATAAAGTGAGAGAAGGGAGCTGCAAACCATCAGTCAAGTGAACAGAATGGGCTTTTCCCAGCGCGAAATTATAAAAAAACCTTGAGAATGCCTTGCCACTCCAACATAAATACCTATTTTTGCGGTGTGAAAAGATAGATAGCGACTTCTCGCTGATGATATTTTTTCCTTTTTCTCTTTTGAAGATTATTTCCCATTCATCATCCTCCTTCCTGCTGCGTATTCTCAACGAAACGTGTCAAAGCACGCTTGTCTTTTGACCGCTTTTCTTGACAGAAACATCTGCCCTGCGTATTCACCACCAATCCCTTCTATTCTTTCGCAAGGAGGATTCACCCAACAAAAACCTATGGCTCTTTATACCAAAGAACAATTGACTCCTATGACTGAGGAGCAATTACATGAGATTCTGTCCACCTTCAGCGTCGAACCGCAAGAAGGTGCTGACCACGAAGGACTGATTTACCAAATTCTTGATTTGCAAGCAAGCACCAAGCCGCGCCGCAAACGCGTAGCTGCGAAGGACACTGTTAAGACAACAGAAGTGACGGCCGAAGCTCCCAAACGCAAACGCGGACGCCCCAGCAAAGCCGAACTTGAGGCACGCCGTCTGGCTGAAGAAAAGGCGCAGGCGGAAATGAAGCAGGCCGAGATGTCTGCTGAAGAAGAGGATGCCACTGTGCAGCCTGCCGCAGTTTCGTCCACCACGGACGAGGATGTGCCCGATTTCATCGCCCAGCAAATGCAGGCGATGCAGGAGCAACAATCCGAAACTGCCACCGAGTCCGCCAATTCGTGGGACGCAACCAATCCACTTCAAGCATTGACCAATCCAAAGGATAACCACGAGCCCGACTTTATCGTTATTCAAGACATACCTGTTGTTGAGCACGATAATTTCTATGGATTTTCGGCCGACGACGAATACCAAAATTATGAGCCGCAGCGTCCCAAGTTCCATAAGTTCCATGAGGACCCCGATATGCTGGAACGTTTTGGCGGCAAGATTCCCACAGCCACCCGCAGCGGCAAAATCCAACAGGATGACTATAACGAATGGCACATGCCAGAAGTGAATCAGGAGGCTGAATCCTACGAGCCTACTCTTCCCGAGGAAATCAGCACAGAGGGCGAAGACGACCGCCCCGAACAATACCTGAACGGACGCGGAGTGCTTGACCCCATGCAGGATGGTTCGGGCTTCCTTCGTTCTAGCGACTACAACTACCTCCCTTCGCCCGATGATATCTATGTCAGCCCCAGCATCATCCGTTATTTCAATCTGAAACCTGGCGATGTCATTGAAGGCCGCGTGCGCATTCCTGGTTCGGGCGAGAAATACTTTATTCTTGTCGAACCCGAACAAATTAACGGCCGCAATCCCTTGGATATTCGCGACCGCGTGGCTTTCGAACACCTCACGCCGCTCTTCCCCGATGAGAAGTTTTGCCTCTGCAACGGCAAGGGAGACAGCCTGTCGCGCCGCGTGGTGGACCTCTTCACTCCTATTGGCAAAGGACAACGCGCCCTTATTGTGGCCCAACCCAAGACGGGTAAAACGCTTCTCATGAAGGAAATCGCCAACGCCATTGCCGAGCACCATCCCGATACTTACCTTATGATGCTCCTCATTGACGAACGTCCCGAGGAAGTGACCGACATGGCGCGCACAGTCAACGCCGAAGTCATTGCTTCAACCTTTGATGAACCTGCTGCTCGCCACGTCAAGATTGCGAATATTGTGCTCGAAAAAGCCAAGCGCCTCGTTGAGAGCGGCCACGATGTAGTTATCTTCCTTGATTCTATCACCCGCCTCGCCCGTGCCTACAACACGGTTAGCCCCACCTCGGGAAAAGTCCTCTCGGGCGGTGTGGATGCCAACGCGCTCCAAAAGCCAAAACGATTCTTCGGTGCTGCACGAAACATTGAGGGCGGCGGTTCGCTCACCATCATTGCCACGGCCCTGATAGATACGGGCAGCAAGATGGACGAGGTTATCTTCGAGGAGTTCAAGGGTACAGGCAATATGGAGCTCCAGCTTGACCGCACGCTTGCCAACAAGCGCATCTTCCCCGCCGTCAACATCGTAGCATCCAGCACCCGCCGCGATGACCTCCTGCAAGACCAATCCACCATCAACCGTATGTGGATTCTTCGCAACTATATCTCCGACATGACTGCCATCGAAGCCATGACCGATGTGAAGAAACGCCTTGAAGATACGCTCAACAACGAGGAGTTTCTCAATTCCATGAATAGTTAGCCTCAAATTCCTTTTTAGGTAGCTTCGATGAATCCATTTGGGGCCATCCTCAAGCTGAGCAAACTCCTAGATTTGCGATCTTTTCCCTAAGATTTACGATTTTCTCTCCGAAGAATCCGTTTCTGTCTCGGAGATTGTCAGCGACCCGCGCCCGCGG
>SAMEA3663047__coassemble_152_pt1 | contig 27383 bp, 19 predicted proteins | sample SAMEA3663047__metabat2_low_PE_025 | metagenome-assembled genome bin SAMEA3663047 (sample SAMEA3663047) | pig gut metagenome | biome: pig gut; feature: pig-associated habitat; material: faeces | place: France | collected 2012
ATGGCCAACTACGTGCGCGGCAAAGGCAAGAAAGTGGTCGTATGGAACCGCCTCGTGGCCGGTGCACCCACTGCCGAGCAGTGCGACATGACGCAAATGTGGGCCACTGCGGGACGCGCTGTCAACGGTCTGCCCAACATTGACTGCCGCTACAACTATACGAACCACTTTGACGTGTATGCCGACCTCGTGGGTATCTACAAGAGCAATATCTACTACGAGCAGCGCGGCACAAATACGGTGGCCGGTACCATCTCGGCTGCCTGGAACGACACGAAGACCAATTCGTGGGAGGACATCGTGCGACAGAACAACATGTACGCCAATGTGCTGGCCTCGGCAGAGCGTGCCTGGCGCGGCGGTGGCAAGCAGTACATCGAAACAGGCGGAACGACCCTCCCCAATGCGGGCGAGGAGTTTGAGGAGTTTGCCGACTTCGAGCGCCGCTTCCTCTTCCACAAGGCCCACTGTCTGAGCGACCAGCCCATCTCCTACGTGAAGCAGACCAATGTGCGCTGGCGCATCTCCGACCCCTTCCCCAACGGCGGCAATGCTGCGATGCAGTTCCCGCCCGAACAGACGGACGAGGGCGACGGCGTCCTGCCCACCACCTTCACCTACAACGGACAGACCTACGGCTCGCGCACGGCAACGGGTGCGGGCATCTACCTGCGCCACATCTGGCACCCCACGATTCCCTCCTGGTACTCCAACCCCGCCTATTCGCAGACCGCCTACGCCTGGACTTACGTGTATTCGCCCAAGGCACAGACCGTCGGTGCACAGGTGGAGTTCTACACCTACAGCCGCTCGGGCAATGAGCGCGCACCGCAGGCTGGGCAGTGGGACCGCCGCGGCAGCAAACTCTGGGTGAACGGCACGGAAATCGCCGCTCCTACGTGGGACCAGCCCGATGCCTCTATTCCGCAGGACAACGCCACGCAGGGACTGAAGAACGAAAACCTCACCGCTCGCCCCGTCGTGCAGATTCAGTTGCGCGAGGGATGGAACAAGGTGCTCATGCGCCTGCCCCACGCCGCCGCCTCGGGAACGGGTCGCGACAAGTGGCAATTCACCTTTGTGCTGACCGACCCCACAGGCCGCGATGCCCTCGAGGGAATCATCTATTCGCCCTCCAAATCGATGGATGCTGAAGCCGAACAACTCAGCGAACTCTTGGACGAGGTGGAATCCTACATCCGCAGAAATTTCTCGGCCACCGAAGTGGGCTACTATCCCGCCTCCATCTCCGTCTCCACCGAAAACCTTTGCCAGCAAATCCGCACCGCCCTGGCCGAAAACCCTACGGCCGCGGAGCGCGCACAGATGTACACCCAGTTGAGCGATGCCTACACCAAGATGCAAAGCAAAGCAGCCACGCAGGGTATCAACCAGCCCCGCACCTCGGACGGCACGAATAATGTCTGGTACACCATGAGCACGCCCCTGCGCGACGGACGCTATATCACGGCTAAGGGTGCGGGCCAAACCATCATCGGCGAATCCTATACGAGTGCTACGGCCGTGCCCAACGCTGGCCACTGGTGCTTCGTTCGGCGCACGGACGGCAACTACGACATCAAGGACGCGCAGTATGGCACGTACATCTCGCCCGCCTCTTCCAACAACACGGGACTGAAGACCGTGGCCACCGCTCCTAGCACGGGATGGAAGGTGCAAGCCTCCGATGAGCCAGGCTACGTCATCGTTACCTCGGGCACCGCACAGTTTAACCAAACGAAGTCTTCACAGAATTACCAACTCTACAACTGGGGCAACGGCACGAACACCACGGATACGGGATGCAAGTTTCTTGTCAAGAAGGTGAGCGGCAGCGAACTCCAGGAACTGACGGCCCTGCTCGACGAGGTGGAAACGTACATGGAGCAAAATTTCTCGGACACGGAGGTTGGTTTTTTTCCTGCCTCCCTCACGGCTTCCCTCCAATCCCTTGCCGAAGAAATGCGCGGCACGCTCAGCCAAAGCCTGAGCAATACGGAACGACAGGCACAACTGACGCAACTCACCGAAGCCTATCTCCTCCTGCAAAGCCAAGCCGCCGAGCAGGGCATCAACCAGCCGATTGCCTCCACCGCAACGGGCAATGCCTGGTATGTGCTGAAAACACCGCTGCGCGACAACCGCATCGTGACGGCCAAAGGGGCCGGACAGGTGATTTACGGCGAAACCTATACCACCTCCATTCCCGAGGCAGCACAATGGCGCTTCCTGCCGCGCACCGACGGGACGTTTGACATTCAGGATGCGCAGTACAAGACGTACATCTCGCCCACGAGCAACAACAATACGGCCCTGACCGCCGTCACCGCTGCCCCTACGAACGGCTGGAGCATTCTGCCAGCCAACGAAATCGGTTACGTCATCATCACTTCGGGCACGGTGCAGTTCAACCAAACGAACTCAGGCCTCGGTTACAAACTCTACAACTGGGGAAACGGCACGAACATCACTGACACGGGCTGTAAGTATCGCATTCTCCTCGACCATCAGGACGGAACGTCGGTGGGCATCGCTACGCCGCTACGCCCAACAGCCGCTTCTCCCCGCTATGACCTGAGCGGCCGCCGCATCACGACGCCGCAGAACGGACAAGTATTCATCCAGAACGGCCAAAAGTTCATCTGGGGCAAATAAACATTCGCGTTTGAAGACATAAAATATCGGCAGCGTGCTACGAAATGCGTAGTCACGCTGCCGATTCTTTTACTCCTTATATATAGGCGTAGGATTATGTGTCTTGGCTGAGATAGTCGGCCACAACAAAGCAACTGCCACCCACAAATATCATGTCGTCTCTGCCAGCCGCTGCCAGGGCTGCCGCCTTGGCAGCACCGACTGTGGGGTAGGTTTCGCCGTGCAGGCTATGCTGTGCAGCCATCGCCGACAGACGTTCAGCAGGCATGGCTCGCTTGACGCTGGCCTGCGTGAAATAGTAGCGCGCCTTTTGTGGGAGTTTCTGCAACACGGCGTCAATATCCTTGTCCTCGGCCATGCCGAAGAGAATGTGTAGGGTGGGGTGGTGGGCTGCAGCGCGCTGAAGTTGTTCGCCGAGATAGGCCCAGCCGCCAGCATTGTGGCCCGCATCGCAGATTATCGTGGGATGCGCGCCCACTTGTTCCCAGCGGCCGCGCAGATGGGTCAGTTCGCTGACGCGCAGAAAGGCTTCGGGAATTGCCGCGCGCAGATGCTCGGCGCGTTCGGGCAACAAGCGGATGAGTTCGTCCATTGCGTGGAGCAGCGTGTTTGTGTTGTGAATCTGGCAATCGCCTGTCAATGTGGCAGAGAACGTGCCAAAGTGGCGCGTGGCGTATTGTCGCAGTCCATTGTCCAGAATTTCGCTCGCGATAATCTCGGACGCATCCTGCGCAAACGTTATCGGCGCGCCCACCTCCTGTGCCCGTGCCGCAAAGACGGGCCGCGTTTCGGGCAGGGCCTCGCCAATGATGACGGGAACGCCCGCCTTGATAATGCCCGCCTTTTCGCTAGCCACGGCTGCCAAGGTGTCGCCAAGGAACTGCGTATGGTCAAGGCTGATATTCGTAATCACGCTCAGCAGGGGCGTGATGATGTTTGTGCAATCCAGCCTTCCGCCCAGGCCAACTTCAATAACGGCAATGTCCACCTGCTCCTGCGCAAAATAATGGAAGGCCAGCGCAGTTGTCAGTTCAAAGAACGAGGGATGAAGCGGCTCAAAGAAGGCACGCTCCTGCTCTACGAAATCCACGACAAATTCTTTGGGCATCATTTCGCCGTTCACGCGGATGCGCTCTCTGAAGTCCGTCAAATGGGGCGAAGTATAAAGGCCGACCTTGTAGCCTGCCAGCATCAGCCAAGCCGCTAGGGTATGTGCGCACGAACCTTTCCCGTTGGTGCCAGCCACATGGATAGTGGCGAAGCGGCGGTGCGGATGGCCGAAGTGTGCATCCAGCGTTTCGGTCACCTGAAGCCCGGGTTTATAGGCCGCCGCCCCCGTTTGCTGAAACAGGGGCGCACTATTATATAGGTATTGTACGGTTTCTAAATAGGTCATAACGTAAGGGGGTATAGGCAAACGAAAAAGGCATTTGGTCCTGCGGCTGTGCGCTGGAGCGTTGTTGCGCTGCGTTCGCACAGAAACAAGACCAAATGCCTTTGTTTTTTGTTTATGCAATCAGCATAGAAATTACGCTACTTTGACAATCAAGCCGCAGGCGGCGTTGAAATAAACCTTCAATTTAGAAGTAGTTCTTGAAACTACGGAAGATTTTCTCCTTGATGCTGGTCGTGGGTCGGAGATTGTCGCTCTCCTTCATCCGCTCAAAGGCAGCCTTTTCGTCCTTCGAGAGCGTTTCGGGAATATAAACGCTGATGTTTACCACAATGTCGCCCTTGCCATAACCATAGCCTTGCACGGCAGGCAATCCCTTGCCGCGAAGACGAAGGGCTGTGCCAGGCTGTGTGCCAGGTTCAATCTTCACGCGAACGTGTCCGTCAATGGTCGGCACTTCCACCTTGTCGCCGAGCGTGGCTTGCGAAACGGTGAGGAGCAGATTATAGATGAGGTCGTTCTGGTCGCGGATGAAATCGGAGTTTTCCGCTTCCTCGATGAGCACCTGAATATCTCCGGGGATGCCTTGGAGTTTGGCAGCGTGGCCCTTGCCGGGAGCATTGACCACCATGCCTTCGGCCACACCGGCCGGTATGTTGATTTCAACGATTTCCTCGCCCTGAACGATTCCCTCGCCGTGGCACTTCGAGCACTTGTGCTGAATCACCTTGCCCGTGCCGTTACAGTTGGGACAGGGTGCTTGGCTTTGCATCATACCGAAGATGCTGCGCTGCGTACGCACCACGCTTCCTGTGCCGTGACAGTGGGGGCAGGTCTCAGGATGGTGGCCAGATTCGCAGCCCGTGCCGTGGCAATCGGGACAGGTGATGTTCTTGCGCACCTTGAACTTCTTGGTAACGCCCGTGGCGATTTCCTGCAACGTGAGTTTCACCTTCAGGCGCAGGTCGCCACCTTTGAATTGGGCAGGACCGCGACGGCCACCGCCGCCACCAAATCCGCCGAAGCCCATGTCGCCGAAGATATTGCCGAACTGAGCGAAGATGTCGCCAAGGTCCATGCCCTCGAATCCGCCGCCGCCAAATCCGCCTGCGCCATCCACGCCTGCTGCGCCGAATTGATCGTAGCGTGCGCGCTTCTCGGGGTCGCTGAGCACCTGATAGGCTTCAGCGGCTTGCTTGAACTTCTTCTCGGCTTCCTTGTCGCCAGGGTTACGGTCGGGGTGGTACTTGATGGCCACCTTCTTATAGGCTTTCTTGATTTCGTCTGCCGAGGCCGACTTGTCCACGCCTAATATCTTATAATAATCTCTTTCTTCAGCCATATATTATATAGGTAGGGTTCTATAGTTTCTGTACGTCCGGTTATTGGCCTACGACAACCTTGGCATGGCGAATCACCTTCTCGTTGAGCAGGTAGCCAGGCTGTACGCAGTCGATGATTTGGTTTTTTTTGCTTTCGTCGCCAGGCACGAGGGCTACGGCTTCGTGGAAGTCGGTATCGAAGGCTTGACCTTGGGTTTCCATACGCTTCAGTCCCTGTGCGCCAAGCGTTGTGACGAGTTTCTGGATAATCAGTTCAACGCCTTCCTTCAGTGTGGCGACATCGTCCGTCTTGTCCATATTCTCAAGGGCGCGGTCGAGGTCGTCCATAACGGGCAGCAAGGCCGTGATGGTTTTTTCTCCGCCGTTGAGGATGAGTTCGGCCTTCTCCTTGAGTGTGCGCTTGCGATAGTTGTCAAACTCGGCCATCTGGCGCAGCACCTTGTCGTTGAGCGCAGCGATTTCGGCCTGAGCGGCTTCCAGTTGTTCTTCAATCGTAGGTTCGTGAGCCTCCTCAGCAGCAGTTTCTGCGTTTTCGGTGTTCTCAGTCTGCACCTCTTCCTGCTGTAGGTTTTCGTTAGTAGTTTCGGTGTTAGGGGTATTCAATTCTTTTTCTTCCATTTCTTTATTATTATTGTATTTGCTGGAACGGGGAGCAAATAGCGTGCCAAGAAAGCGCATATTTATTCTCCGTACATCTTGGCGCGCAGTTCCTTGATGCGGTCATCGTGGATGTAATCCTCGTAGCACATCAGTTTGTCGATGGAACCATTGGGCGTGATTTCGATGATGCGGTTGGCCACAGTGTTGATAAACTCGTGGTCGTGCGAAGCGAAGAGGATGTTGCCGCGGAAGAGTTTCAGGTTGTTGTTGAACGCCTGGATGCTTTCCATGTCAAGGTGGTTGGTCGGCGTGTCAAGGATGAGGCAGTTGGCGTTGCGCAACTGCATACGGGCAATCATACAGCGCATCTTCTCGCCACCCGAGAGGACGTTGACCTTCTTGAGAATGTCTTCTTCCTTGAAGAGCATACGTCCGAGGAAGGCTTTGAAGTAAACGTCATTGCCTTCGCCGTATTGGCTGAGCCAGTCCAGCATATTGAAGTCGGTATTGAAGAAACTGGTATTGTCCAGCGGCAGATAGGCCGTCGTGATGGTGACGCCCCATTTGTAGTTGCCCGAAGCGGGATGGGCGTTGCCGTTGATAATCTCAAAGAGGGCCGTCATGGCGCGCGGGTCGTGGCTGAGGAAAACAATCTTTTCGCCCTGCTCCACGTTGAAGGTCAGTTTGTCGAAGAGCACGGTGCCATCGTCGGCCACGGCCTTCAGGTCGTTCACCTCCAGAATCTGGTTGCCTGGCTCACGATCCATCTGGAAGATAATGCCGGGGTACTTACGCGTAGAAGGCTTGATTTCCTCCACGTTGAGTTTCTCGAGCATCTTCTTGCGGCTAGTCGTCTGGCGGCTCTTGGCCACATTGGCAGAGAAGCGGCGGATAAACTCTTCCAACTCCTTCTTCTTCTCCTCGGCCTTCTGCTTCTGGTTCTGAGCCTGACGCAGGGCCAACTGCGAACTCTCGTACCAGAAGGAGTAGTTACCCGAGAAGAGGGTCACCTTGCCAAAGTCGATGTCCACCGTATGCGTGCAGACTTGGTCGAGGAAGTGGCGGTCGTGGCTCACCACCAGCACCGTGTGCTCGAAGTTGCCGAGGTACTCCTCCAGCCATTCCACGGTTTCGAGGTCAAGGTCGTTGGTGGGCTCGTCGAGCAGGAGGTTATCGGGCTCGCCGAAGAGGGCCTGCGCCAGCATAACGCGCACCTTCTGCTTACCGCTGAGTTCGCCCATCAGTTTGCCGTGCAGTTCGTCCTTAATGCCCAGACCGCTGAGCAGCGTGGCGGCATCGTTCTCGGCAGTGTAGCCGCCGATGTTCGCAAACTTATCTTCCAGTTCTGCCACGAGGATGCCATCCTCGTCGGTGAAATCCTCCTTGGAATAGAGTTCGTTGCGCTTCTGCATAATGTCCCACATCACGGAGTGGCCCATCAGTACGGTATCCAGCACCGTGCAGTCGTCGTATTTGAAGTGGTCCTGACTGAGCACAGACATACGTTCGCCTGGTCCCATCTCAATCGTACCCTTCGTCGGGTCAAGTTCACCAGAGATGGCGCGGAGCAGGGTAGATTTGCCAGCACCATTAGCACCGATGATACCATAAATATTACCGTTCGTGAACTTCATGTTGACATCCTGATAGAGGATGCGCTTACCGAATTGGATGGCCAGGTTGGACAGTGTAATCATTGTTCTTTTTTATATCTATTGATTGAGTATTCTTTTTCTCGCTGTTGGATTGGCAGATTCTGCCGGAGCCGCATACCCCGCAGATTCGAGATGCAAAATTACGAAAAATCTCCCGCAACCGCTAATAATGAGGCACAAACTCTTAGGAATTGCCCAAGGGAAGTGGCAGAAAATGCTAGCTGATGGTGGCAGGCGAGAGAAAAGCGCAACCAAAAAAATCATTTTCACGCCTTGAATTTTGTGGACGATAGGTAGGTTCTGTAATTTAGATTGCAATGTATCCGCGGCTTTCGTGTCATAGGCTTTTGCTTTGCCATAAATTTGCTTTTCCATAAAAGAGCGAAGCGGGCTACGCAACTGAATGAAAAACAACAAACTATGGTGCGAGAAGCGTGAAGACATCCAAGCAGAATAGAAATCCTACCTTCTATTGAAACGAATTGATAGAACCTACCTTAAACAAACTCCCTACAGACACATTGCTGCTTGGTGTCGTACATTCACGTCACTCCGTATTCGTGTCTTTCCCCTTTAGAAAAAATGGAAATGCAACAAATGGAGTGATAGGCATCTTTGTTGTTTGTACTCTATATCGGTGTCCTGTATAAAACAATATGCTTTTGAGAAATTTTCTTCATTCTGTTTCCGTGACTTGAAAAATGTTTTTCTTTCAAGAAATTGTTTGCCCAGAGCCTACTTTATAGTTAAAAAAAATATGAATTTCAAAAAATAGTCGTATGTTTGCATGATTAAGAGTAGTGTATCATCCTCTTTCTAATCCGCGCATCATATAATATATATAGTATATCCATCTGAGAATTGGCATTGCGGCTTGGCCGATGCAAATTTGTAGCCTAACCTTCGCATATCCAACGAATGAACAAGCATCTAAAGTTTTCATGGGGTCATATCCTTTGCTTCCTGGCCCTTATCTTGATTAGTTATGTGTCCTTTCTGGGTACATCTTATCTTACTAGGGGTAATTTTGTTGTGGCAGCCTTCGCTATGTTGCTGGTTGCCCTGCTGCTGCTCGTTGTATTCATCGGTGCTCAGATGTTGAAGGCTTCGGCCCATCACTTTCGCCGTTGGATTGTATTCGAGCGCTTCCTTGTATTTGCTTCTCCCTTCGTGTTTCTCTCGGTTATGCTGCCGTTCTTTCATTTCGCCGCTGTTCACAGCAAGAATGATGTGGTGGTAAAACATTTTGAGAAGGCAACCCGTGCATCCATCCAACTCTTAGACGACTACGATAGCTACACTAAAAAGCGTATTGAGAATTATGAGAAGATGCTGGATAAGGTTTCAGCCGATGAAGACGATTCGAAGAAGCAGGCCTGTGGATTTTCAGGTTCCTACGAACAGATACAAAAGCAGAGTATGGTCAAGGCACTGCGCTTACAGTTGCTGCCAAACAGTTATCAGCAATTAAGAAAGGATGCCTTGGCATGGTATCAGAAATCTTCGAATGGTGTCAACACATGGAATGTGTTTATGATGGGCAATACGCAAGAAATCAAGCAGGCTATCCACCAATGGAGCAAATCATTGAGCGAACTGTCTGCTCGCAAACTCAACAATGAAGAGTTTCAAGGTATGAATACAGTCATGCCCTTCTCTCCACAAGGTCAACAGCTGAATTTGATAGACAAGGAACTGGACATTGTAGAGCAGACACTCACCACGTTTAGTATGCCTCCTGTTGGTTCCCTATTAGGTGGCTTGGCGCTCTATCTGGCTCTTTTGTTCCCTTACCTCATACAGGACCGGCATAGCAAGAGTCGTCACAGCCTGCTACACACGGGTAAAGATGCCCAGCCATTCGAATACGAAGGTGTGGCGGATGAAGACCAGCTGTTGGCGGAAAATGACGAGGAGGACGAAGAAGATATTCCGTTTGCCCCTACTTCTGATACCGAAACACAGACTCAGTAGCTATGACGAGTATCACCACCTTATTCATCAGATAATTCCTCTACGCAAAAGAACAAATACAATAGCTTCGCAGTAGGTTTTATACGTTCGCACGAATAGAAACCCTTCCAACCTCAGAAATAAGTATCCTAATCACCTAATAATATGATAACAAAGTCCGACATATTAGCAAATGCGGGTCAATATACTGCTCAGGAACTTATAGAGTTTATCGTCAATGGTGTTGTGACCTTCGACGATTTGTTTCATCAGACAACCCTCCCCTTGTCTGCTTCTGTAGAGCAGGTCATCAAGCAATACCAACTTGAGGTGGAGACAGAAGCCTGGCGGACCACATGTGCGACCAATACATTGGCAGTTGTCAATGAGTTTCTCAAATACTTCCCCAATGGTCAGTATGCGCAAAAAGCTAAACAGCTGAAGGCAAGATTAGAAGAGACTCAGATGGCTGTGAACCCCCTTGAAGACCTTTGGGAAGTCGTTGATACAGGAAGCATCAGTTCGCTCAAATTGTATATAGAACAGTTTCCCAATGGGAAATATGTCAAGGAAGCCAAGCGGCTTATCAATAATCTGCGCCGAGAGGAGATTATTGGATATGACAAGGATGCGCTAACCTTCACCATCAAGAATATTCAGGCCGACCGAGCCGTTATCAATAAAGACGAGGAAATATTCAAGACCATCGTCAGCTATCTCAAACGTGGGAAGATTTCCCACCAGGACCTCATTATGATGATAGCCAAAGACAGAAATCTCCTGCGTGCATCGGTCATCAATATGTTGCTCGAAGAGGAACACATCAGCTACAAAGATTTCTCACTCATCGGCATAGAGAAGAAATTTATCCGCCACCTCGCCGCACGCAGGTCGTTGCAACGCTTTGACACACCTATCAAACTGGAACAAATCAATAAGGTGTCAACAGAGGTGTATTTCTGGGGCATCCCCTCCTCAGGAAAGAGTTGTGCATTGGGAGCCATTCTCAGTGTGGCAGGTATGGGTACAGTGGCCAAGAGCATGATGAAGGACAACGATTGTCAAGGTTACGGATACATGAACCGCCTCAGTGCTCTCTTCACAACAAGCCATGGGAATGTATGTACACTCCCAGAGAGTACCTCAATCTATTCTACCTACGAGATGGGGTTTGATCTGTTGGATAACCAGAACCAGCTGCATCCTATTACCTGTATAGACTTAGCTGGCGAGTTAGTGCGCTGTATGTATAAATACGATGCCAACGAGCTGCTCAGCGACGATGAAAAGGAAGCCTTGGAAACGCTGACCAATATTCTGGTAGACAATCGAACGAACAACCGCAAGATTCATATCTTCGTCATAGAATACGGCGCAGAAGACCGACTGTATGAGGGACTGAACCAGCAAACCTATCTGGATGCTGCACTTCGCTACGTGAATCGTACAGGAATCTTCAAGAACGATACGGACGCTGTCTATCTGATGATTACAAAGGTAGATAAGGCAGAAGCACCCAAGGGACAGTTGGCCACTTTCCTCTACGACTACATCATTAATAATTATAGTGGTTTCTTCAATGGCCTAGTACATATCTGTAAGGAAGCAGAAATCAATGAGGGAAAAGTAGACATCATTCCCTTCTCACTGGGCAAGGTATGCTTCCAAGATTATTGTATATTTGATGACCGCCCAGCAGCCTATGTCGTCAACAAATTGCTCAATACTACCAAAGGAATCAGACAATCTAGGCTTCATCGTATTCTCCGAATATTGTCAGAATAACCTAAGCATACCAAAGGTGGGTTCTAAAAAAACTCAATATACCATTGACACAAATCTATGGAACCTACCCAAACATAAATCAGATACACGAATCAAAAAAATATGAATAAACTAGGTTTCGCAATCCGACTGGCCAGCCAAGGCACTCTCAATGCGATACTCTGTAATCAAGGAGCATGGACCAATAAGGTCGTAGATATCCGCGAATATCTGAAACTATTCAATGGCCTTCAAGATACGGACAACATTGTAGCGTTCACCAGTTACGATGAAGAAGGATGTTTCCTCACTTTGCTGCGTGCCATACCAGGACGCATCGGCGACTTCCTAAGCAGCTGGATTTATATCCCTGCTGCCGTACAGATTGAAGGTTATCAGGTGGTACAGGCTTACGAATTTGCAAAGGAAATTCTTATGCAATCCAATTTGCATAACTGTAAGTTTGAGATTGAGGAGTTCTTTAATCGCGAGTATCCTATCAAACCATTGTATGCGAACTACACGCCTTCGTCGGGTCAGAACTTTGGTGTACGTGTGGTAGGAGAAAACTCCTTAACGGACCTCCTTGGTAACTATCGCTATCAGAGCGTTTATAGTGACTATCGTGCCATCTTCTTCATGGATGAGACCTGCGAGGTGACTGTGGCAAGAGAGTATGCACCGCAGTTCAAGGACCTGACCAATATACCGCTACGTTCTTCGGCAGTTATGGCGCCTCCGCCGCCAGCCGAGCTTGAGTCATTGGGTGCAGGAACACATCTCATACTGGCGAATGGCAGAGTATTCAATCAACCTCTTACCACCGAAATAGGTGCACAGGTTGAGATACGTCTAGTTCGCAATGGCTTCGAGATGATTCCATTCACAATTACCATTGCCTCTGAGATGCAGCAATTACAAGTCAAGGGCTATCCAGTAAATTGGAAAAAAACCATTCGCCGTTCATCGTTCTTGGTTCATGGTGAGCAGGGCGAAGAAATTGATGATGTTCGCATTGTAATTGATGGAAAGGAGTTGACAGCCACAGGATTGATCGTCTCTGAAACGGCAGGTAGAAATATAAATGTTTGCGTTTCTGCTCCCGGTTATTATGAATACCAGGGCGTTTGTAACGTCATTGATAGTTGTCCGGAAATCATCCTCCGAAAAGATGCCTCGCTATGCGAGCAGGAAGACAATAACCAGAAAAAAAAGCTCCTCAAATATATACTAAGTGGTATAGCAGGACTCCTTATCGTGTTTTTGGCTATCAAGGGCTATGAATTTATGGAGGACTACTTAAACTCGGATGCCCCGCACGATGAAACTGCAGCTTTATCTGTTGAATACACGATTCATGATGCAGCGCAATATCTGGATAGTCATAAGGTATGGGATAAGGAAGAACTTGGACAATATTCCCAGTTGTCCCATCTATACGATGATATGAATCAATTCAATTTGGATGCACTAATGGGAATGCCGTATGATGAGCTGAGAGAGGCATCTAAAGCGTTTCAGACTCTGTGTACATACGTACGTACGGCACAAAATGAAAATCGCAAACTGCAGTATGGACAGCACAATCCAACCTACAATAAACAGTCTGATACCCGTATCAATATCGAAGAATATATCCAATGGCTGGAACAGGATACTATACCTCTGCCTACCAATTCTACAATAGATTCTGGTTTGCAGCAAAAGCCCATACAGACTCCATAAACAATATCACTACCCATTCTTCCTATTTTAAGAATATATTTTTCTAACAGATAATCTAGCTTATCAATAAAATGAAGACCTCGCTTAAAATTATAATCTTTCTTCTGATTCTAGTACAGTCGTTAGTCCTAGGATATTCGGCTTTTAGTATTAGCCATATCTACCTTAAGACGGGTAGTCTCCCTCAATCATATTCCGCTTTTCTGAACCCGTTGTCTGTGAAGAGCCCAGCGGAAATAGAAGAGGAACAATTGAATGCCGCCATACTCTATTTGGATTCTAATATTGTATGGACGAAGGCCGACATGGAGGAGTATGCACATCTTCAGGGACTTTTTGAGGATATGAACCAGTTCAACCTTCAGAATTTGTCTGGGGTATGGAAAGTGAAGCTGAGTAAGTCTGTCATGTTTGGAAATTTGTGTAAGGCCGCAGAGGAATCAGTGAAGAATGGCTATAACGTGACGTTCCCTCCTCACGACAAGTGTTATGATATGAAAGAAACAGACTCAATCGCAGTGCTTGAATACATCCAATGGATAAGCGAAAATCATAAAAAAAAGCGTTCACATCGTTCCCACCGCCATCGTTCTCACAGGACGGTATATATTGATGAATACGATTCTCCGTGGTAATAAAGTGAGTGGGGAATATTGTTCTTTACAAAGCAGATAAGTCATGAATCGGGTAATAAAAATAATCCTCTTGGCCGCTGCCATTCTCATGGCAGTGGGGTGGACGATGTACTTCTTCAAATCAAGTGTAGCGCCACCCAAGAAGATGGATATGGATATAGTCTATTTCGAGTCAGCGCGCGCTGATATGCAAAAGGTACTCACAACAGAAACGCTGGATTCCCTAAATCCTTCATTTGCGGCTATCACTCATGAGATGGTGTTCCTACATGCCAACCAATTGATAACTGATGATGAGTATAAGACCCTGATCACGGAATATCTGGAGCAACACGTAGAGCATTTTGTGGCAATCTGTAATGAATGCTTTAATGGTACCGTATGGCCAAAATCAGACCTCAATAATATGCTGGTGCATTTAAGAGAAATGGAACAGCTGAATAATAATAAAGTCCAGATAAAGCTGAATGACAAAACCGAGAAGAATCTTCAACAAGTTCAACAGACTGTAAACCTTTACCACGAGGCTGTCAAGGTGGCATCTGTCAGTACGTCATTTGAAGGCCTGAGTGCTGCAGAAAAAAAGATTAAAGCTGCAAATGAGTATATGAAAATGAAACCACTGAATAATTGCAAACAACTGATGAAGCAACTCCGTAATATCGCTTCGCTTTTGGAGAAGGCACATTATCAATACTTGAAAGCACAGGTGGAAGGTATGAGGGATTATCGTCGAAGAGACTATGATTTATATACAGAATCTGTCGGTAGAAAGTTAGAAGAATACGAGAAAAACGCTAAAAGAGTCTATGGCATAGGTGTAGTGTCTGATATTAGTTCGCTATATAAAAAACAAAATTACTATTATAACGAATACTTGACGCATTATTAGGTGATTCCATCCAATTGTAACTTCCACGTATCCCTCAGAATAATAGCCACTGGGTAATAGTAAACACATTCAATCGTAACCTAAAGAGCAAAGAATCATGAAAAATCCAAATATTCACATAAAGCTCGTTGCACTGCTTTTTCTGCTGTTCATAATACCCCACGTAACAGTACAAGCAGAGATCCACGATAATAGGCCCGTGAATCGTCAAACCATTATCAAGAAGAAATTGGGTAAAGCAAAAGAACTCATTCAGGCTAATGATGTGGCAACAGCCCAGAGACTGATACAGGATGTTCTTCGACTAGATCCTAACAATGCTGAGGCACTAAGCCTATCCACGGGGGTAACGGAATATTGCAATAATCCCAAGAATTTTGAAGTTATAGATTTCCATAGGGCACGTGAAGCTGGAACTACTGCTGCTATGGAAGCGTTCCTCAGAAAGTATCCCTCTGGCAAATATCGGCAGGAAGCAATTTTATGCTTGGAGGATTCCGCACTATGGCATAAGGCAAAAACTACAAATACGATTGAGGCCTATGATGAATATTTGAATACCTCCAAGGCTAAAGCCTACATAAGAGAGGCGAATGTCGCACGTTATAACCTGCAAGAACAATCGGATTGGGAAAAATGCAAGAATTCTAACGACCCAAAGTTGTTAAACCGATTCGCGGTAAAATACCTAACCTCAACCCATCATGATGAGGCTTGCTCTTTGTATCATATTGCTAATGGCGACATTTTTTATGAAAATGAGGAGTATGAACTTGCCCTTAATGAGTATCTCATGGCCGATTCCATTCTTTCTCTTCCCGATGTTTATAATGTGCGCGTCAATCAATTGAGAAGGTTACAAATCAAGAAAAGCGAATCGCCTGAGGAACTGAGGGCATATCTTGCCAGCTTGTCTAAGGATGATAGTGACTACCCCTATATCTCAAATCGTCTAGCAACTATTCTTGCTCGAAACTTGAATGCATCTTCGACAGAAAGTGACTACGAGGAGGCCCTTAGCTATGCCTGGGATAGTGATGTAGTGAAGTTTGTGAAGAAGGAAATCAAACGAGCGCAGAAAGAAAAAAAGGAGTCGCAATAAATCCCAGGCTTTGGCTTTCGGTAGGTTCTATAAATTAGTATCAAAGGTTGGTTGGTGTTTCTATTTGGCTTGGATGTCTTTCCGCCTCTCGCACCGTATCTTTTTGTTTTTCATTCAGTCACGTAGCCCGCTACGCTCCTTCATGTAAAACAAAAACATCCGGCACGATAGGCAAAAATCCATCGCAAGCTAATTTATAGAACCTACCTTTCATAATTGGCCGCTGGTTTTGTTTAGGTAGGTTCTATCCATTAGCTTGCGAGAGGCGTGAAGACATCCAAGCAAAACAGAAACCCTACCTTCCATTGAAACTAATTTATAGACCCTACCTTATAGCACTCATCCATGAGGCGATAATGCTACGCCTCTTGCTATATACATAGGAAATACCCCCTAGCACGTCCTTGCAAGAATGCCTAGGGGGTATTTTATATGGAATTGGACTATCTCTTTTTGCTGGGTGCTTACCGCCAATCGCGGAGGGCCTTGTACAGGCGTTGGACGGGCAGGCCCATCACGTTGAAGTAGCTGCCCTGGATGCTTTCTACGGCTATCATACCTATCCATTCCTGTATGCCGTAGGCACCTGCTTTGTCTAGTGGGCGGTAGTGGGTGACGTAGTGGGTGATTTCGGCTTCGGTGAGTGGGGCGAAGGTGACGCTGGTGGTGGCTGTGAAGGTTTGTTGTTGGGATTTGGTCATTAGGGTGACGCCTGTCACTACTTCGTGTGTGCGGCCCGAGAGCAACTGGAGCATTTGGTGAGCTTCGGCCTCGTTTGCTGGTTTGCCGAGGACATTTCCGTCAACGCTGACGATGGTGTCGGCCGTTATCACTAGGTCGTTGGGTGCCAGAGTGGCTCGGTAGGCTTCCGCTTTGGCCTTAGAGATGTAGGCGGCTATGGCTTCGCCTTGCAGATGGTCGGGATAGGATTCGTCAATGCCTGCCAGGGTGCGCACCTCGAAATCAATGCCCAGACCAGATAGGAGCTGGCGGCGGCGAGGACTGGCACTGGCTAGGATAATGTGGTATTTGTTCAGATGGGAAAGCATATTGAGAACTTGAAAAAATGAGTGGAGCAAGGGATTTACCATCCGAAGGCTTGGGCATCGGACATCCATTTGCCTTGTGCGCGGAGCACCTGTTCGACAACGTCGCGCACACAACCGTGACCGCCGCACTTGGGACTGACGTAAAGGGCAATCTGTTTGATTTCTTCGGCTGCGTCAATGGGGCAGCAGGGACAGCCACAGGCTTTCATCACTTCGTAGTCAGGGATGTCGTCGCCCATATACAGCACCTCGTCGGCTGCGAGCTGGTTGTCCGCCAGCCATTCGCGGAACTTCTCAATCTTGACGGAAACGCCCATGAATACGTGGTCAATGCCCAGCCCAGCATAGCGCAGGCCTACCTCGGGGCTGCGGCCGCCCGTGATGATTGCAATCTCAAGGCCAGATTTAACGGCCAGCTGGAGAGCGTAGCCATCTTTGATGTTTGCGGTGCGGTTTGGGTTCTTGCCGTCAGAAAGCAGGAGCACATTATTGTCGCTCAGGACGCCATCGACATCGAAGGCCAAGGCTTTGATTTTCGTCAGGTCGTAGTTGATCATGGGTGCGGAAGGATTTGTTTCGTTCTTTGTGGAAAGGGGTTGGGCAGAAGCCGTAGCAAAGTGATGGATGCTGCTGCTCAGCTGGGAATAGATGGCTTGCAGGGACGGCGTGTCGGCGAGGAGATTCAGGTGGCGCTGAATGACGTTTTGGTCGTTGCGCACGGCAGGTCCCGTTTGGGCTTCGCGCGGCGACAGGTCGGCGAGCTTGGCCGTTGTTTCTTGGATGAGGGGAAGGAGAATGGTGTAATCCAAGTTGATTTTGCGCAGGATTTCGTCGGCTATCGTGTAGCAATGGTTCGCAAAGTTGCAGGCGAAGACGGCTGAGAGGTGAAGCATCTTGCGCGCTTCGCTGTCCAATTCATACACACGGTCGGAAACCGAATGAGCAAGGGCTGTCAGTTGCGTAAGTGCTTGCGCGTTGTTCGCCTCGATGAAGAGCGGAATCTCGCGATAGTTCAGCGCGCGGCCGTGGCTGAACGTCTGCATCGGATAGATCACACCGCAATTTGGGAACCGCTCGGAGAGGAGTGAAAGGGGCATGCTGCCTGCTGTGTGGAGCACAAGGGCATTGGTCGCTACGGCTTGGAGTGTTGGGAGCAGGGAGGCGAGGGCTGCGTCGGCGACACTCAATATATATATATCGGCCACGGGCAGAGCGGCAAGGTCTGTGCAGGCCATCGCTCCTACTTGCTGTGCCAGGCGTTGGGCCGATGATTCCGTGCGGCTGAAGACCGAGGGAACCTTGTAGCCAAGTTGGTGAAAGCAGGTGGCCAAGTGCGTGGCCACACGGCCCGCGCCGATGATGTTGATGCTTGTTGACGAAGGTTGAATCATTGTTGTGGAGAGGGGTAGGGCCTATTTGATTTCCAGCGCGCGGTTGATGGCATCCACGAGCGAGAGGTAGTGGTTGCGCCATTGCACTTCCGAACTCTGAATCCCGCTCAGGTGCTTTTGCAGATGGCGCAACTCTTGAAGAACGGCGGGGCGGAAGGACGAATGAACGAAGGCGCGGCTCTGGAAATTGCTGATGAGCAGCGACACATAGTAGGATTGCAGGTCGCGGCGGTACTTCAGTGCCTCCTTGCTGCCTCCTACGGGCGAAAACAGGCGGCGCGTCACTTCGGGCAGGAGCTCGTCGGCTGTCAGGTTTTCATTGAGTGCGGAGAGATTGCTGGCGTCCACCAGATTTCTTAGGACGGAGCGGCCTATTGACGTAATCTGTCCCGCGGGGTTTGGCGTGATGCGCAAGAGGTAGGGCTCGCTGATGAGCCATTCGGGACAGCGGAACACCTGTCTGTCCAAATAATTGAGGCAGGCTATTTGTCGGCTTTTTGACACGGGCGTATAGACAACGCCGTCTTCGTCCACCGTCTTGTAGTCAGCCATCACGCCGCCGATACTGGCTGCCACGTGGTTGGCATAGCGATAGAACTGGTTCAAGATTTGGTTGTACATATTCTTGAGGTTATCGCTGTTGATGTCGTTGCTGCGATAGGTCCACGCGGGCAGGTTCTTGATTTCGCGCTGGAGGTTGAGGATGCCGTATTCGCTGGCGCGGATGGCATCATCGCCAAGGTCTTCGGTCAGGCAGCGCGGGTCCTTCGTACGATTGGTTTCGCCGTCGCCAAACCACAGGTGGCGGCCTTCGCGTAACTTCATTGTGGTCAGCTGTTCCATTTCCCAGTGGTCGCTCTCCTCGTCGTAGGCGTTGGGTGTGAGCGTGTAGCCCCACTGTATGGCCCATCGGTCGTAGGGGCCAATGCGTGGGAAGATGCCCTTGCGGCTGATGCTGTCCTCGGGCTGTGCCACGTAGTTGAAGCGGGCATAGTCCATGATGCTCGGTGTATGTCCGTTGGCTTCCACCCATGCCTTGTTGCGCAGGCTGTCCACGGGAACAGTCGAAGACGCACCGAAATTATGGCGCAGGCCGAGCGTGTGGCCCACTTCATGCGAGGACACAAAGCGGATGAGTTGGCCCATCAGTTCGTCGTCGTACTGCATTTGTTGCGCGGCTTCGTCCAGTGTGCTAGCCTGCACGAAATACCAGTCGTGGAGGAGCGCCATCACGTTGTGGTACCAACAGATGTGGCTTTCCAGTATCTCGCCTGTGCGGGGGTCGTGAACGTGAGGTCCGTAGGCGTTTTCTATGTCCGAGGCCAGGTAGCGTATGCAAGAGTAGCGCGCATCCTCCATGGACATATCGGGGCGGTCCGTTGGCCATTCCTTGCCTATAATGGCATTCTTGAAACCTGCTTGTTCGAAAGCCTCTTGCCAGTCGTTGACACCCTGGATGAGGTATTTGCGCCACTTCACGGGTGTGGCGGGGTCAATATAATAGATGATGGGTTTCTTTGGTTCGATGAGTTCGCCGTTTTCCCAGCGTTCCAGGTCGGCCTCATTCTTCGGTTCCAGTCGCCAGCGGGTGATGAAGCGTTGGGTGTTGGTGCGCTGTTGGTCGTCGCCAAAGTGTGTGAAGCGGTCGGTGAAGTAGCCCACGCGCGGGTCGAAGAGGCGGCGCGGCATGGGGTCATCGGGCAGGCGGACAAAGGATATGTTCAGGCGGCAGGTCATCTTGCCCACTGCTGCGGCTGCCTCACCGGCATTGGCTGCAGTGGTCCACGTCTTCGTCAGGCGCACCTCGGTGTTGGTGGGAAAGGTGCGGATGTCTTCGATATAGGAGAGGGCACTGAGCAGTGAGCCCAGACCCATCGACGTTTTGAGCGAGCGGGTTGGCGAGAAGGCGGGATTGTCCTCCAGAAAGAGCGAGGTCACCTTGATGAGATAGCGTCCGCCCTTGTGTGCTTCGGGTGTGAAGGCGGCGATGATGGGTTTCTCGTTGGATGTTTCCACGGCGCGGTTGATGGCGTCGGTCGAGTCGGCCTGATTGACAAAGAGGTCGGTGCGCAGGAGGAGTTTGCCCGAGGGGGCCATTTCCCAGAATACCGTCTGCGTGTTGAAGAGTTCGCCGCCATATTTCTTTGTACCCGCAGGAGTAGCGATAAAGCGGGCAGTCATCAGCAGGGGCTTGCCCAGAAGTTTCTCGGGAATCTCCATATACCAGTCCTTGTCCACCTGCTTGACATACATCAGGCCTGCCTTCGTTGTGCCCGTCTGCTTGTTGGCAGTTGTGGCCGAGGCGGTGAGGGAGACCGCAGCCTTCCCCTTCTTGTCCTTGCTCTTTTTTTGTGCAGCACCGCTTATTGGGCAGCTGCCCAGCAAAGCGATACAGACAAGGAACGTGCAGATTTTAGAAAGCGTACTCATAAACTATCAATGTTTGGATGGATGATTCGTGAGGAGTTGGCAGAACTCGTCGTAGGATTGCTCGAGGCGGCTGTACTGATACGGCTGCAAATGGAGGGAGAAGGTGGCGGGCAGGCGTTCAAGGCCGAAATAGTCCTGAATGATATAGGCCATATTAAAGGAGAGGGAATCGCCGCGCTTGAGCAGGGCAATGCAATACTTGCGAAGCGTGGCGGCATCGTCGTCAATCGTTCGCAGGTGTTTGAACAGGAGGAAGTATGCCTGCGGAGTGGCTGTGCGCAGCAGAAACAGGGCCTTGCCTTCCTTCGCATCTGGGAAGCAGATGGCCACGAGTTCTTCGATGTCTGCTATACCCTCAAGGCGCGGCATAATCGTTTCGGCGCATTTGCGGCGGTCGATTTCGCTGGCTTGATTGCGAAGGAAATTGGCCAAGAGCGGGTCGCGCCAGCAATTTCGGTCGCGGCGCAAAAGGAGGCTCAGCGCCTTGAGGAAAGTGCCCAGATAGGCTTTCGGGTCCGTAGGGACTACGGCTGCGAAAATCCGCCAATACTCTCCGCCCATAGCTGGCAGCAGTTCCTCGCCCAACAGTACGCCGCACTGGCGGCGGTCGGCATGACTGAGGCCTGCGACCGTAGCAGGCAGGGCCGCATAGTCACCCGATTGGAGGACATGGCGGAGGAGTTGGCGAAGTTGCGAGGTGAGCATAGCGGGGGAGGGAATGGTTATTGTTCGCGGCGGTCCAGGCGGACAACGTTCTCCACGTGGTGCGTGTGGGGGAACATATCCACAGGCTGCACAGCCGTCACCTTGTACTGCGCATCAAGCAGGGCCAGGTCGCGGGCCTGTGTGGCGGGGTTGCAACTGACATAGACAATGCGTTTGGGGGCGGCAAAGAGCAGGGTCTCAATGACGTCGTTGTGCATACCAGCACGGGGCGGGTCCGTGATGACCACATCGGGCCGGCCGTATTGGGCAATGAACTCCTGGTTGAGGATGTCCTTCATGTCGCCTGCAAGGAAGGTTGTATTGTTGATGCCGTTGATGGAGGCATTGACCTTGGCGTCTTCAATGGCTTCGGGCACGTACTCAATGCCCACGACATGGCGGGCCCCGCGTGCCACGAAGTTGGCTATCGTTCCCGTACCCGTATAGAGGTCATATACGAGTTCGTCGCCGTGGAGGTCGGCCAGCGAGCGCGCCACCTTGTAGAGTTCGTAGGCTTGCTCGGTGTTGGTCTGGTAGAAACTCTTCGGGCCCACCTTGAACTTGAGGTCTTCCATCACCTCGTAGATATAGTCGTTGCCATGGAAGGTGTGTACCTCCAGGTCGGCAAAGGTGTCGTTGCACTTCGTGTTGTTCACGTAGAGCAGCGAGGAGATTTCGGGGAAGGTCGTATGGAGGTGGGCCATCATTGCCTGTGCTGCGGGCATCTGTGCTGCCACATCGTGCATACAGAACTGGATGAGAAGCATCACCTCGCCCGTGGCCGAGGTGCGCAGCATAATGCCGCGCAGCAGGCCCTCGCCGCCGCGCACGTCGTAGAACGAGAGGCCGTTCTCCTTGGCATAGCGGCGTATCTCGTTGCGGATGCGGTTGTTGATGTCGTCCATCAGGTGGCACTGCTCAATATCGAGAATCTTGTCGAAGGCACCGGGAATGTGAAAGCCCACGGCGTTCATGTCCTCAAACACCACGCCCGACTGCACTTCTTCAAGTGTCAGCCAACGCTTGTTGGAGAAACCAAACTCCAACTTGTTGCGATAGGCTCGCGTATGCTTGCTGCCGAGGATGGGCGAGATTTCGGGCAGTTCCACCTTGCCAATGCGGCGCAACTGCTGCTCCACCTGTTGCTGCTTGTAGTGTATCTGACGCTCGTAGGGCAGGCACTGCCACTTGCAACCACCGCACACGCCAAAGTGCTGGCAGAAGGGCGCAGTGCGCTCGGGACTGGGCTGAACGATGCGCACAATCTCGGCTTCGGCAAACTTGTTCTTCTTGCGGCGCACCTGCAAATCTACCACATCGCCAGGCACGGCGTAGGGTACGAACACTGCCAGGCCGTCCACGTGGGCAACGGCCTTGCCCTCGGCGGCTACATCTTCGATAGTGATATTTTCCAGAAAAGGTAGGGGTTTCTTCTTACGAGCCATGCTTTTCGAATAGGTATGGTTATTAGGAGAAAGTGTTTCCAATCCATTTCGTGGGGAACAGATTGGGCTGCTATTATTGTTCATCATGAAAATCCACGAAAAAAGTGCTCAATGAAGCAGTCAGACGATAAGCCGGGTTTTGTCTCTCTCGCGTGCGGTCCTATACCATATATATAATATAGGTGCAAAATGGAGGGATGCCAATCATTTATCTGCGCGCCACGTCGCCGTGTCGCTCTATCGTTCTACCCTCCGACGGAGCCTCCCCTTGGGGGGAAGCATCGAGCGGGTCGCCCTCTGCCATCGGTTTACTTGAACTTTCAACATCCGAGGTGCACGCCCCACAGTGTCACCACGTGGGCGGTGGTCTCTTACACACACCTTCTCACCCTTACTCATCGTCCGTTCCCCAAGAGAGAGAAGGGAGCGATGGGCGGTTATTTTCTTCTGCACTACTCAGCTCTCGCGAACTGCTTCCCGTTAAGAAGCGGATTACCCTGTGTTGCCCGGACTTTCCTCTATCCGTCATTCTGACGGCAGCGATTGGCTGTCCAACTGTCCATTGAGCGGGGCAAAGTTACTGATTTATTGGCACTCAATCAAGCAGTTTCCCCATTTTTGCCCGTTTCAAGGGCCGAAGGAACGGAATAACGTTCTCCAGAAGTTAATTTTCCAGCCTTTTGAATACGCTCAAGCAACAACTCCCGCCTTGCCTCAGATTCAACAACTCAGATACACGTTACAAGTCCTTGCACATCCATTTCAAAAAGGGACATTCCCAATGCGTCCAGCTTTGAATCAACTGTTTCATACGCTTGAAACAACTGTTTCATGTGCTTGAAACAACTGTTTCACGCGTTTGAAACAACTGTTTCATACGTTTGAAACAGTGAAGATGTCGGATTTTGCATCGGAAAAGCCCAGTAAATAAACGGGGAGTCGGCACTTTTTCACGTCTCTTCGAAATCCGTGGTTTTTTGTATTATTGCTGTCCGGTAAAACTTTTGCAAGCAAAATAAATTAGGGCTGATTACCTCGCTTGGTATTCAGCCCTTGTAGTTACCTTTGTGTTTTCTCGGGTAACCCAAATTCGAGGAACTGACCACCCGCGGTGTCATCTATGTAACAAAGATGAAGAAGAACCTTGTGTATGATGTGCATTCGGACATGATGTATATGACCCCTGAAGGACTTATGGAACATAGGGTTCAATTTGTTGAGTTCAAAAAGCGTGTCAAAGACGGAGAGGACATTAGACACAAGGCACGTATCATATCCTATGTTGATCTTAACAAGAAGAACCAGAAGTCCGAGTGTGTCCGGCGTAATACTGTTTTGTCGTGTCTCAGCACGAAAGGCAGTAATGAGATTAGTGAGAGATGAAATATCCATGACGTATCGTTTTTACTTTTCCGTAAAGGTACGGTCAAGAAATGAGCGGTGAAAAGACAGAATCTGGGGTTGAAAATATTTACAGATCTTAAAAGTGATGTTTGGGATAAACTTTTTTACTCTAAAATTTTGTTTTATCAAAACCAACCTTTATATTTGAAAAATTCGATAATAAAAACGCATTAAATGGATAATATTCAAGAACAACAGAAAATTCTTCGTGAAGCTGAAGAAGCAAGACTTTTGAGATTGGATGGTATGAAACTTCGTGAGGAATACCATCACATTATAGATGAGTATATCAACAAGCACGATGATATATCGCAAGAGTTGGAAGATATATTAAATCGCGGTGTCTATTGCGGAGCGGGATTAAAGAAAGGTGGTATTCTCTTTACCAGTATCAATCCTTCTTATCCTCCTTATGATGGTAAGCCAGAAGACGAACTTCCTGCCAATTTCCTTAAAGAATGTAAGGGAAAAAAGCATTGGCAACCATACGTTGATATTGCAGAAACGTTTCCAGATAAAAATGTTGGATATATAGATCTTTTCCCTATAAGAGAATCGTCACAGACATTATTTGAAAAAGTTGTTCCAACGGAACTAAAAAGTGAACTGTTAAGGTTGACGATGAAAAAGATATGGGAATCAGAGCCCTATATTATTATTCACACTAATAAAAAGTCTGAATTTTATTGGGGTACAGTTGAAAAGCATCCCTGGATGGGATACAAACTTCTGCCAATAGAAGATGAACGTTTGTCCGCAAAAGGAACGCTTTATCAAATTATTGGTGTAACTGGCACTCCAGAGTCTATAATGCTTGATGAAATTGATTGTTCAAGAATGAATGGATGTTTCCTCTTTTTAACTTCATTCAATCGTCCTTGGAAAGAAACGAAAGAAGAGTTTGAGCCAAAACGACTCAATGCAGATGATGTTCATTATCTGTGGGAAAAAGCAATGCTCTATCATAAAATAGAGAAGTTACGCGGATATTTGAAAGTTTCAGACAATTTGGAAGAAGCAATAAGCATCATGCGAATGGCGAAGACAGAAGAAGATTGCAAAAAGGCTCTCGAACAAGAATTAGGGCTTACTACTCTTCAGGCAAATTCTGTATTTTCGTTGTCTCTATCTGAGCTAACCGCACTTGACAGCGAAAGGATAAAAGCGGAAATTGCTGAAAAGAAAAAACTATTGTCATAACAAGATAAAGAGCAAATATGAATGAATAAAGAGATAAAAAGAAATCGCCCTGCTTCTACACTCATAAAGGAGTATATCGAGAAAAAGAAAGGCAGGATGTCAGAGGCTCGTGCAGAATTGCACAGGCGGTTTGACTATTTGGATTACAGCCAACAAAAGAAGATTTTAGTGGCGCATCTAAAGTCAAGTATGTCTGATAGACAATGGGCTTACCCTCGACTTCTTAACTATTGGGATGATAGTTTCATGCCGATAGTCAAGGAACTATGGGAGGAGTATCACGAAGAACGGTGTTCGTGGTCTATAATTCGATATTTCCCGAAGGATTATATCATGGAGCAGTTCGACACACTATCTTTAGTGGGCCGAAACTATTTTCATATTTGCCTACGCTTTGGCGGTGATGATGACTTTGTCATCGACAAGGAGCTACTGCCATTATCTGATTATCTTTTTGTGATGTATCGCATCGGAAAGAAGATTTCAGCATCGGAAGCAATGCAAATATTGTACAGCATTGCACAGGAAATCTGTGGCAATACTCTTGAATATGATATAGACTTGCGTCGGTCGGAAAGCAGAGTTGAATCCCTATACCCTGAGCGTATTCAACAAATCAGCCAGGCGTTCTATTATATTACCGAAATGAATATTGAGAAGGCGATAAATGAATTTAAGGAATGGTCAAACAAGGTTTCACTTGATATTGAGGGCGATCAAGAATGGATCAACCTGCAGTCGTCATCACTGAGTGATAGCGACTTCAACAAAAAAGCTTATTATGTACTGATAAAAGTCATGATGCGTAATCTGCCCGATCTATACAAGGTACCAATGCCAGAAATCTATAAGACTCCTGGCATTCTAAAACTTATAGATAAACTTGGCTTAGTCTGTGCAAAGGCAGATAAGCCTTCACAAGATTTGCCATTCTAAAGATATTATTGCTGTCCGGTAAAACTTTTGGAGACGATTAAAATTAGGGCTGAGTACCTCGCTTGGTATTCAGCCCTTGTAGTTATCTTTGCGTTTTCTCGGGTAACAACGATAACTATGAACAAAGGTACACATTTTAGCGGACAGCAATATTTTTGTATAGGTTTCTCGCGGTCCGTTTTCTGACTGCCGCAAAACAAAATGCCACGAATGCTGGAGGCTTTGCCTGCTTTGCATTCGTGGCATTTTCGGATGATGAGTATTTGGATGTAGTGGAAAAATGAATCCTAGTTGCTGTGGTCCTTCACCGAGTGAAAGCTGCCTTTGTGGCGGGGAAGTTGCACCAACTAGGGGCTTATGGTGTTTTAGACCCGTAATCCTTATTCGCCTTCCACCAGGCAGGGCTGGAAGTGCATGTCCTTCTCGGCCTTCTCGCGGGAGAAGGTGAAGTAGGTGCAGGTGGCTTCGGTGCAGATGGTTTGGGTGGCATCTGTGATGGTGGCATCCACTAGGACGATGTTGCGCCTTTGCTCGCGGATGTGGGCGCGGAGCGTTAACTCGTTGTTGACGGTGGAAATGGGGTGCTTGTAGCGCGTCTCCATCTTGGAAGTGACGCCTGCCGTCTGCAACTTGCGGGAAATGACCCAGCCGCAGATTTCATCGAGCAGAAGAGCCTGGACACCGCCGTGAAGGGTGTTGAACCAGCCTTGGTGGTCGGGCGTGGGCGTCCAGATGGAGACGATGTCGTCGCCGTCTTCGTAGAAATGGAGGTGGAGACCGATGGGATTGTGAGGGGCGCAACCGATGCAGTTGTAGCCTTCGGTGGCAAGCCAGGGATTAAGGATGCGTTTCATGGTGTGGGGTTAGTTGATGGAATATTCCAACGCGGGATGGGTATCGAGAAAATCGATGAGTTCCATACAGGGGTCAATATCGTGCTTGGCAGCGTGGAGGCAGACATTGCGCGACTCCTCTATGTCGAAGAAGTTGAAGAACAGGGCCGTCTTGCCAGGGTGCTTCATTACGATAGCAGACAATTCATCGGCCAGAGATTCGTCAATGCTGGAGAGTTGGACCGAAATCGTAATGCGCTCGATGCTCTTCTC
>SAMEA3663047__coassemble_185_pt1 | contig 23889 bp, 19 predicted proteins | sample SAMEA3663047__metabat2_low_PE_025 | metagenome-assembled genome bin SAMEA3663047 (sample SAMEA3663047) | pig gut metagenome | biome: pig gut; feature: pig-associated habitat; material: faeces | place: France | collected 2012
AAACCTACGGCACGATAGCCGCAAATCCATCGCAAGCTAATTTATAGAACCTACCATAAAAAAAGTAGAAAGTATGAGCAAACTCGTTGCCATAGTGGGCCGCCCGAATGTAGGCAAGTCCACACTCTTCAATCGCCTCACCGGTACTCGCCATGCCATCGTTAGCGATGTGGCAGGTACTACTCGCGACCGCCAATATGGCAAGTGCGAGTGGGTGGGCCATGAATTTTCGGTCGTTGATACAGGCGGCTGGGTGGTCAACTCCGATGACGTTTTCGAGGAGGAGATCCGTAAGCAAGTGACCCTCGCCACCGAAGAGAGCGACCTCATCCTTTTCCTCGTAGATGTCAAAAACGGCGTGACCGACCTAGATATGCAGGTGGCTTCCATCTTGCGCCGCACGAAGATGCCCATCATCCTTTGTGCCAACAAGACGGACGACAACAACGACCGCTATGGAGCCCCCGAATTTTACAGCCTCGGACTGGGCGACCCCGTCTGCGTCAGCGCAGCCACAGGAAGCGGTTCGGGCGACCTGCTCGACCTCATTGTCGAAAAACTTGGCCCCGAACAACCCTTCAGCGAAGAGGAAGAACGCATCCCGCGCTTCTCCGTGGTGGGCCGTCCCAATGTGGGCAAGAGCAGCATCATCAACGCCTTCATAGGTGAGGACCGCCACATTGTTACCGACATTGCTGGCACCACCCGCGACAGCATCCTGACGCGCTACGACAAGTTTGGCTTCGACTTCTTCCTCGTCGACACAGCAGGCATCCGCCGAAAAAACAAGGTCAGCGAAGACCTGGAGTTCTACTCCGTTATGCGCTCCATCCGTGCCATCGAAAATTCCGACGTCTGCATCCTCATGATAGACGCTACCCGTGGCATTGAAGGTCAGGACCTCAATATCTTTCAGATTATTCAGCGCAACAACAAAAGCCTGGTCGTTGTCGTCAACAAGTGGGACTTGGTCGAAGACAAGTCGCAGGCTGCCATTGACCATTTCCGCAATGCCATCTACGAGCGTCTTGCCCCCTTCACCGATTTCCCCATCATCTTCGCTTCGGCCGTGACCAAGCAGCGTATTTTCAAGGTGCTCGAGACAGCCAAGGAGGTTTATCTCAACCGCAAACGCCGTGTGACCACAGCCAAACTCAACGAAGAGATGCTCCCGCTCATCGAAGCCTATCCGCCGCCTTCAATCAAGGGCAAGTATATCAAGATAAAGTATTGCTCGCAGATTGTTGACACGCAGATACCCACCTTCGTGTTCTATGCCAATCTGCCGCAATATGTCAAGGAGCCCTATCGACGCTTCTTGGAGAACAAAATCCGCGAGCGTTGGGACTTCTGCGGCACGCCCATCAATATTTTCATCCGTCAGAAATAAGATTTCGCGGAGTCAGCACGACACGAATATTTCGAACGCAGGACGGAGACTGAGGTTCCATCCTGCTTTCGCAATATTCGTGTTTTCTCTCCTCAATATCAAGCACAACCATGAAGCACCTACTCCTATCGCTTCCCCTCTTTCTGCTGGCCTGTAGCTCTGAGCCCACATCTCCTCAGAAAGCCGAAGGGCCCACCTGCCCGACAGCGGAGCAGATAGACTCCATCTTTTCGCCCTACGCAAAAGGCGACTACGAGGCTTACATCCAGCAAATCCATTCCCTCCGCCATTTGCCCGCAGCCCGTCGGCGCGAGCACATCAGCCTCCTGCGCCAGCATCGTGTAGGCCAAGATAGCACAACAGGGCCCATTCGCCACTACATCCAGCGAAACATCGCCTACAAAGAGGGCAGCACCACCGCCACCGCCCACCTAGCCCTAATCTATGCACCAGGCGATACCAATGAAATCGATCTCCCCCTCATCTGGAAGGACCACCGCTGGTGGCGACGCTAGACTTCCTACACGAAATAAGAATCTCCCTATACGTTTATATTTTCCTCAAAACAACACCTACACACACAACCGCAGATTTTCATTTTCCCTATGAAATATTTCTATAACCCTTCCGTCTTCACATATGCCCTCGTTTTCCTCTCCTATATTATTATGGCGTGTCAGCCGAAGGATTTGAGCCAGGCCGAGCGCGATGAACAGTTTGAGAAACAACTGGTCATCAACGAGGTCGTGGCTAGCAACCGCACGGGCCTCCAGCGCGTTGACGGCGGCGAGCCTTGCGATTGGTTGGAAATTAAGAATGTGTCGAAGGAACCTGTTTCTTTGAAGGGATATGTTCTACTGGTGACCAACGCTCCGAAGGATAGCACCGCAACCGATACGACAGCCACCAAGCAGGAGCAGCAGGAGAGGGTGAAGGACTGGAACTTTCCCGACCTGACCCTCCAGCCTGGCGAGCACCTCCTCGTGTTTACCAAGAAGAAATGCGATGGCAAGACCACGGTTAAGGGCGCACTCGTGGCTACAATCAAGATGGCAGGACGCGGCGCGCGCATTCAGTTGGTGACGCCGCAGCAGACGATAGCCAGTGAGGTGACTATCCCCGACTTGCCCGCCGACCAAGCATACGTGCGCGGCGAGGACGGCAAATTCCATTCGTCCTACTATCCCACGCCAGGCATGGCCAATAGCGATGACAATTACGAGGCTTATGCCCGTCGGTTGGGCACAGCGCGCAAGAGCCCCCTCGTTATATGGGAACTGATGAGCCGCGCCGACAAAAATAGCGAAAACTGGGTGGAGGTGAAGAACGTGTCTGGCCAGCCCGTCCAACTGGGAGAATATGCCCTGGCCACCAAGACCGAGGACAAAGACAAGCAGAAGGCCGAAGGCGGAAAGCCTGTGGAGTGGACCTTCCCAGAAGGAACGCTACAGCCCGGCGAGATTCGGCTGATTCGTCTCCGCGGTAAGAAAGCCACCGATGCCCAGAAGGAGGCCAATATCAAACTGGGCAATGCCGAGACCCTTCTGCTCCTACACAAAGGCAAATTCGTAGATGGTGTCTGCGCGAAGAACACGGTGCAGGGCTCCAGCATTGGCCGCACAGAGAGCGGGGTAGGGCTTTACTATTTCAGTTCGCCCACACCTGGGACGGAAAATCCCGCAACGGGAAGCCGCATGATAGCACCTGCACCGCAATTTGACAAACAATCTGGCGTATATGATAAGGTGGGGAACATGGTTCTTCACCTTATTGCTGCGAGTGGGGACGTACACTATACCACCGACGGCAGCCAACCCACGATGGCCTCGCCCGTGCTGCGCGATTCGCTCATTGTCAGCAAGAGCACCGTTGTGCGCACCTTCGATGCGGGCGACTCCACGCGGATGCGCAGCGCAGTTTCCACCCACACCTTTATCCTTGGCGCGAAGCACGACCTCCCCGTGGTCACCATCGCCGCCAATCCCGCCGACCTTTATAGCCACAACAGCGGAATCTGTGCCAATGGTCCGGGATATACACCCGAGCACCCACACAAAGGGGCCAACTATTGGAAGCCCTGGGCTAAGCCCGCCCATCTGGCCATCATTGAAAAGGACGGTACGCGCCTGGAGACCGACTTCGACCTGCGAATCTTCGGCGGATTCTCGCGTATACTGCCCAAGAAATCGTTCTATCTCAAGTTTAACAACCGCTATGGCGCAAACGAGGTTCCCTATGACTTCTTCGGCGAAGGCGAGGCGCAGGAGCTTCGCAGCATTGTCCTTCGCTCGGGCTCGCAGGACCAGGACCGCTGCATGATACGCGATGAATTTTTTACGGGTTTGATGGCTGACGAGTGTCCCCACCTGCTCATTCAGAAATACCGCCCCGTGGCCTTGTATATCAATGCCGAATATCAGGGGCTCTACTTCCTCCGCGAGAAAGTTGACAAGCATTTCCTGGCCCGCCACTTGGGTGGCGAAGCCGATTCCACCTCTTGCATTATGTCCGTATGGAATGCTGAGTTCGGGAGTTCAGCATCCTGGTATGGCCTCTTGAATTATGCTATCGAAAACGACCTCAAGGATGCTGCAGCATACAAATTTGTGAGCGAGCGTGCCGACCTCGAAGGCCTCATTGACTGGAAGCTCGGCCAAATCTATACGGGTAATACCGATATTGGCAATATTCGCTTTGTCCACTCCTCCGACCCCGCTGCCGATGGCCGCTGGCATTTCGTCTATTACGACCTCGATGCCACGTGGGTGACCTTTGGCAGTCCCTCGAAATACCTGCGCTGCAGTGGAGGCAGATTCTCCTCGCTCTCGCACAACGACAAGCACAACGTCCTCGCGGGCCATTTGCTGGAAAATGCCGCATTCCGCCAGCTCCTCCTTCAACGCCTGTCCCACCACCTGCGCGTCACCTTCCATCCCAACCGTACCACCAAGTACTTCGACCAACTAGTGAAGAGCATCCGCCAAGAGATGAAGCGCGACTGCGACCGTTGGAGTTACCATACGTATGCAGGATGGGAGAAGCAGATTGCCAACTTCCGCGCCAAACTCCTGACGCGCCCCAAGGATATGCTGGATGCCTTCCGAGAGGACCTGAAAATCACGCCCGAGGAAGAGCAGAAATATTTCAAAGGACTGTAGGTGAACGCTGTGGATTCGTTTCAATGGAAGTTGTGGGAGCGATTTGCTTAGATGTCTTCACGCCTCACCCACCATATCTTTTTTGACTCATAGGTCTAATTTTTCTGGTAACTTTATCCACACGCATCGTTGCAGAACCAGAAATTGCCGAGGTGCTCACGTTGGGCATTTGTTTTCCCGCTGAACAAGAAACGTGTCTGGTGTAGCGTTCCTTTGCTGTAGATAATAAAAATCCCGTCTTCCTGTGTTGGAGGACGGGATTCTTTTGGTTCTATCAATTAGCTGGCGATGAGTTTTCGGCTCTTGTGTCGTAGGCTATTTGTGATTTTTGCTAGATGTCCAGATAATTGAAAGCCAGCGGCTTCGTCGTTTATTTTCGGCCATTGCGGGGCAGTTCGATGCGGAAGGTGGTGCCAACGCCCACTTCGCTGCGCTCTACAAAGATGCGACCCATGTGGTATTGCTCGATAATCCTTCGGGCGAGGGACAGGCCGAGGCCCCATCCGCGCTTCTTGGTGGTGAAACCAGGGCGGAATACATCGCGTACGTGGCGGGTAGGGATGCCGCGGCCCGTGTCCGAAACCTGGATGACAATGCGGTCGCGCTCGCGGAAAACGTAGATGCGTATCTCGCCTTCGCCCGACATGGCATCAATGGCATTCTTGCACAGATTCTCGATGACCCATTCGAAAAGCGGTGCGTTGATGCGGGCCGTGATGTGCTCGGAGGGCAGGCTGCAATGCATACGCACGCGGTCCGAGGTGCGGCGGCTGATGTATTGCACCGTATGGTCAATTGCCTCGCCGAGGTCGGTTTCGCTCAGTTCGGGGGCAGAGCCAATCTTTGAGAAGCGCTCGGCAATGAGCCGCAGCCGCATAAGATCCGTCTCCATGTCGTCGAGGATGGGGTCGTCGGGATAGTTCGCCTTGAGCAGTTGGCTCCAGGCGGTGAGCGAGGAGATGGGCGTGCCCAGTTGGTGGGCCGTCTCGCGCGAGAGACCTACCCAAACCTTGTTCTGTTCGGCCCGCTTGGACGAGAGAAGGGCATAGATGGCCACAGCCACGAGGAGGGCAACGATACCCAACTGAATGTAGGGGTAGAGCGTGAGACGCTGTATCATCTGCGACTCGCCGTAGGAGACGGTGATGAAGGCTGCCTTGTTGCCCTTCGGCCCTGCTGCGGGTTGTCCCAGGTCTATGCGCATGGTGTGGCCAGCGCGCTGCATGGATTGGTGGGCCTCAAGGGTGTCAGCGGCAGTCTGGAGCGAAGAGGGGAGGTTGCGCGAATCAATGATGCGCCCTGCGGCATCGGCCACGATGACAGGTATTGTGTGGTTGCTCTCCAGTACTTGCAGTACCAGGGTCATGTCGGCCCCCTGGTCCGCCGTGGTGAGCGACTTCATAGCGGCCGCCCATATCTCCACACGCCGCCGCTCCTCGTCCTTCAGGTCTTGGGTCAGGATGTGCGAGGCCCAAAGCGAGAAGAGGGTGACCAGGATGGCTGCTAGGCAAAGGATGAGTTTGACGTAGCTGAGTTTCATGAGCTGGCTTTTGGGGGATGGAGATTCTGGAGTTTCTAGATTTTCTAGATTTTCTAGAATTTCTAGAATTTTTGGATTCTATCCTTCTTTCACCTCCTTATTGATGGCATCAATATATTCCAGCAATTCCTCGCGGCCTGTGCCGCTTTGGCTGCTGGTGATGAAGTGGGGAGGGAGTTCTTCCCACTCCTTGGCAAGTTCGCGGAGGAAAGTTTGGACGTTTCCGCGCACCTTGTTAATGCTCAGTTTGTCCGCCTTCGTAAACACGATGGCAAAGGGAATGCCGTTCTCGCCTAGGAAACGGGTGAACTCCAAGTCAATCTTCTGGGGCGGGATGCGCGAATCAATAAGTAGGAAGAGGCAGACCAGGCTCTCGCGGCGCGTGATGTATCCCTCAATCATTTGCTGCAACAGGGCCATGTCCTTCTTGCTGCGCTTGGCATAGCCATAGCCTGGGAGGTCCACCAGGTGCCATTGGCCGTTGATGCAGAAATGGTTGATGAGCATCGTTTTGCCAGGGGTGGAGGAGGTCATGGCCAGATTCTTACGGCCTGTCAGCATATTGATAAGGCTACTCTTGCCGACATTGCTTCGGCCGATAAAGGCATATTCGGGAAGGGAAGAGGAGGGACATTGCTCTACGCGACTGCTACTAATCACAAATTCAGCACTCTTGATGTTCATATATAAAAGGTAAAAGGGCCACCAAAACACGGAGCGGCCAGTTAGAAAAATAGGTAAGTATCGCAAAAATACGCTTTTCCCCTGACTTCAACCCGCTGGGGGCAGATGAAAATGAAAAATGCCTGCTATTTAATCCGCGTGCAAGGGGAATTTCAGTGGTTTATGTGGGAGTTAGAGATATTTTTCTTACCTTTGCAAACCCTTAACATAGCGTATTTTTCCCCTTATCCGCTAATCATCCTTACGCTACACCCCAACGAAACCAATAACTATACCTATATATATTATGAAGGAATTGGCCTTGAAATATGGTTGCAATCCCAACCAGAAGCCTGCACGCATCTATATGGAAGCAGGCGAACTCCCTGTGGAAGTGCTCGGCGGACGCCCGGGTTACATCAATTTCCTTGATGCCCTTAATGGGTGGCAGTTGGTGCGTGAACTGAAGGCTGCAACAGGTCTGCCTGCCGCAACCTCGTTCAAGCACGTGTCGCCTGCAGGTGCAGCTGTCGGTTTGCCGCTGAGCGAAACCCTCGCCAAAATCTATTTTGTTGATGACATCAAGGTGCCCCTTTCGCCCATTGCTTGTGCTTACGCTCGTGCACGCGGCGCAGACCGTATGAGTAGCTACGGCGACTTCATTGCACTGAGCGATACCTGCGACCTTGCCACCGCCCTGCTGATTAAGCGCGAGGTGAGCGATGGTGTGATTGCTCCCGACTTTACCGAAGAAGCACTGGAAATCCTTCGCGAAAAGCGCAAGGGTACCTATAATATATTAAAGGTAGACCCTGAATACCGCCCCAATCCTATTGAAACCAAGCAGGTGTTTGGCGTTACGTTTGAGCAGGGCCGCAACGAGGTGGACCTGACGGACGATACACTCTTTCAGAATGTGCCTACCGTGAGCAAGAATTTCCCCGACTGGGCGCGCCGCGATTTGATGATTGCACTGATTACCCTGAAATATACCCAGTCCAACTCCGTCTGCTATACGAAGGACGGACAAGCCATCGGTATCGGAGCAGGCCAGCAGAGCCGCATACATTGCACACGCCTGGCAGGCAATAAAGCCGATATCTGGTGGTTGCGCCAGCATCCGAAGGTGATGAACCTGCCTTGGGTGGAAAAGATTCGCCGCGCCGACCGCGACAACACCATTGATATCTACATATCCGAGGACTACGAAGATGTATTGGCCGAGGGAACTTGGCAAATGTTCTTTACCGAAAAGCCCGAGCCCCTCACACGCGAAGAAAAGAAGGAATGGATTGCTCAGCAAAAGGATGTCTGCCTGGGTTCGGATGCCTTCTTCCCCTTCGGCGACAATATTGAGCGCGCCCACAAGAGCGGTGTGCAGTACGTGGCACAGGCTGGTGGCAGCGTGCGCGATGATAATGTGATAGAAACCTGCGATAAATACGGAATGACGATGGCCTTCACGGGCGTTCGTCTCTTCCATCATTAAAAGAACTTCCCCTGTTTCCCATTCGAATATGGGAAACAGGGGACTAATATGCTCCTACAAACATGGAACAAGTGCAGCGCCATGTGGGCGAAGAGGAAATCAACCGTGCTATCACGGGTGGAATTGTTTTCAAGGGCGCAAAACTGAAAAGTGCCCCCAAGGGAGAACCCAAGGTGAAGACGAAGGCCAAGAAAAAGACCTATATCACGGGTCAGCATGGAAGTGGTGCGGCCAAGATGAAAGCCGAAATCCGTGCGCGTCGCGCCAATCGGCATAAGAATAAATAATGATTACGCCTTGCCCCTCCACTTTTTACAATAATTCAAACGATTTAGCGTTAATAGATAAAGGAAAGGTTCTTCGCGAAGAGTGATTTCCTCGCTGGTTTGAGGAAACACTATTCCAATGAACCGATTTGTTATCTGTAAACGAACCGAATGCAATATACAACGGTGAATAGAAGAGCAGCTGGTGAGCCTGTGCCTTTGGGCATGAGTCATAGTGCTTGTGTATTTAAGCGAGTGTCAGACGTGATACTCGCTATCGTTGGTTTGATACTGAGTGCGCCATTGTGGGTGGCCATCTATTTGGCCCTCAAATACCAAGGCGAAGGCTCAGTCATTTACCGACAAGAAAGGATTGGCTTGGGTGGTCGCCCCTTCCAGATATTAAAGTTCCGCTCTATGAAGGTGGAAGCCGAGAAGGACGGACCGCGTCTGGAGGAAGTGGACGACCCGCGTCTGACGCCCGTTGGCGAGTTTCTGCGTATTCACCACCTTGACGAATTGCCCCAGCTCTGGAATGTGCTGGTGGGAGATATGTCGATGGTAGGCTATCGCCCTGAGCGGCAGTATTTCATTGAGCAAATTATGCAGCACGATGCGCGCTATCCCTACCTCTACCAGATGCGGCCAGGCATTACCTCGGAAGCCACACTCTACAATGGCTATACAAACTCCATGGAGATGATGCTGGAACGTCTGAATATGGACCTGCGCTACTTGGAAAAGGGAAATCCTTGGACAGACGTGAAAATCATGTGCCGTACTATTCTTTTGGTGGTACGAGGCGGAAAGACCTTGCGCTGATAGCACAATAGGTACGAAGGGATTCTACCTCTCCCATCTCAAAAGAATAACTAGAAACTCGCCTAAACCGATAAATTATCAGAAATAGATACACTCCTTGAATATGAAGAAGATATTGACAATGTTATTGCTGTTAGTAGTGCTACTTCCCAGCGTGCAAGCACAAACTTCGCCCATGACCGATAATCAGGTGATGGAATATATCATCAAGGAAAATGATAAAGGCACCTCCCGCGATATTATTGTCCGTCGCCTTATAGAAAAAGGTGTGCCTATTGAGCAGATACGCCGTATCCGTGATAAGTATGAGAAGGAGCAGAAGAATACCCAAATGGGGGCACGCGATATTACTGGCGGCGGTAAGAATCTGAACAACCGAATGCGCAATAAAGAAAATGGGCAAGAAACGCCTGGCACGTACCAGCGCAAAGCCGCGAAAGAACAACAAGACCCCCGCCAACTCACAGAGCGGCAAAAGATGCTGCGCGATGAACAGCAGTTTGATATGTACAGCGATGCCTTCGGCAATATGTTGCCCGACTCCTTGGCCATGTATGACAATATAATGGGCAACCCGAAGGCAAAGAATGAGAAAGTTATCTTCGGTCGCAATATTTTCAACCGTCAAAACCTCACCTTCGAACCTGAGATGAATATTGCCACCCCGCGCGACTATCGTTTGGGGCCTGGAGATGCCGTATATATTGACGTATGGGGTGCTTCGCAAAAGACCTACCAAGGAACGGTGTCACCAGAAGGTAGTATTGACATCGAAGGCTACGGCCCCGTGCAAGTGAGCGGCATGACCATTGAGCAGGCCAACCGCCATCTCAAGGCAACCCTAGGCCAGCGTTATAGCGGTTCGAATATCCGACTGACGGTGGGCGAGACCCGTTCCATTACAGTGAATGTGATGGGCGAGGTCGTTATGCCTGGTACTTACAACCTGTCTGCATTTGCTACCGTATTTCATGCCCTTTATATGGCTGGCGGTGTCAACGACATCGGAACGCTGCGTAATATAAAGGTGTATCGAAACGGAACGCTTGTCACCAAAGTGGACGTTTATGATTATATTCTCGGCGGCAACCTGACTGGCAACGTGCGTTTGGCCTCGGGAGATGTTATCACCGTTGACCCCTACGAATGTTTGGTCAATATCACGGGAAAGGTGAAGCGTCCGATGTATTACGAAATGAAGAGCACCGAGAGTCTGAGCACACTCATCAATTATGCGGGTGGTTTCACGGGCGATGCCTTCCCCGAAGCTGTGCGCTTGGTGCGCAAGAGCGGCGGCCGCTATTCCGTATATAATCTTGACGAATTTGAGCGTGCATCCTTCCAGATGGCAGATGGTGACTCCGTCTTCGTAGATTCCGTGCTCAACCGCTACACCAATATGGTGGAAATCAAGGGTGCAATCTTCCGTCCAGGTATGTACCAGATGGATGGAAGCATTACGTCCGTTCGCCAATTGGTTGAAAAAGCAGGTGGCCCGACCGAAGATGCCTTTACAGAACGCATCATTCTCTATCGCCGCAAGGAGGACCGCACTCTCAAGGCTATGTCCATCAATCTTGATGGTCTGATGAACCACACCGTGGCAGATATTGCTTTGAACAACGAGGACATCATTTACATTCCTTCCCTTCAGGAAATCAGAGCCAAACGTGTGCTCAAGATAAATGGTGAGGTGCTTTATCCTGGTGAGTACGATTATATTGAAAACCTCACGTTGGAAGACTTTATCCTTCAGGCTGGCGGTCTGACGGATGCCGCCTCAATGGTCAAGATTGACGTGTCGCGACGCATTCGCAATAACAAAGCAACAAGCAGTGGCAACGAGGTATGCAAGATGTATAGTTTCTCGCTCGTGGATGGCTTTGTCGTGGAGGGCGAACCTGCATTTGTGCTTGAACCTTTCGACGAGGTATATGTGCATCGCTCGCCCGGATATACGGAGCAGCAACACGTGGTCGTGGAAGGCGAAGTGGCCTTTGCCGGAACCTATGCGCTGACGAAGAAGACGTATCGTCTGAGTGACTTAATCAAGGAGTGTGGCGGCTTCAATAGCGATGCCTATGTGGCAGGTGCACGTTTGGAGCGCCGCTTGACGCCTGCCGAGAAGGTCCAACAGGAATCCTTGCTCATGATTGCCACCAACGGCGATTCCGTGGATGTCAAGAAACTAGAACTGGGAGATACACGTTACGTAGGTATCAATTTGGATAAGGCTATTGCAAATCCTGGAAGCGAAGAGTGGGATTTAGTGCTTCGCGATGGCGACCACCTGGTGATTCCGCAGTTCAGCAATACGGTCAGCATCAGTGGTGAAGTTATGTATCCGACCACCGTTACCTATAAGAAGGGAGCAAGACTGAGTTATTATATCAACAAATCGGGCGGTTTCAGCCTCAAGGCCAAGCAAAGACGTGCCTTTGTGGTCCACATGAATGGCACGGTGTCCCGTGTCCGCTCCTCAAAGGATATACAACCAGGTTGTGAGATTGTTGTTCCGGCCAAGAGCAAGCGGCGCCGAATTACCATTGGCGAAATCTTGAGTATGGGTACGATGACCGCCACATTGGGTACGGTGATTGCCACCCTCCTCAAATAGAACAAGGTGAAAGGTATCTGAGATGAAGCAGCAGCCCATAGCAGATACCTTTCACCTTTGCCTTTTTCCTGACATTTGCTCTTCTCCCGTATTGTTGAAGAATTATTTCCAAGCGCATTGACCAACCAACCAGTAAATACACGACGAGTAGCGAAGAATACGATTATCTTGTATTTTCGAATGCTCTTCCAGATGGCCGTTTTTCTCTACACCTCTCGCGTCCTGATTCAGGTGCTGGGTGTAGAGAATTACGGCTTGTATGATGTAGTGGGTGGAATCGTAGTTGTGTTGATGTTTCTGAACAACTCGATGACCACCTGCACACAGCGCTTTATTACGGTTGCGCTGGGACGTGGCCAGTCTGCCTACCTCAACGAGGTTTATTCCGTTGCCACGGCCTTGCACTGCCTTCTGGGTGTTCTGGTCGTAGTTGTAGGAGGCATTCTGGGAAGCCTATATATCCAAAATTTCTTGGTTTTTCCTGCTGAGAAAGTTGTTGATGTCTATGCCGTTTTTGGGTGTAGTCTGCTCTCGGGTATGCTGATGATTATGAGCGTTCCCTCCAATGCCACCATCATTGCGCATGAAGACATGGGAGCCTTTGCGGGCATCACCATCCTTGACGTGACGTTGAAACTGAGTGCTGCTTTGTCGCTCTATCTCTTGCCCGAGCAAAACCTGCTCCTGTCCTACGCCCTGCTGATGCTCTTCGTGGCAGCCATCGTGCGCAGTGTGTATTGGTTTTATTGCCACCGCCACTATCGCACCATTCGTTTCCGCTGGGTGAAGGGAAGTGCGCTTTACCGCGAGATGCTTTCCTTTATGGGTTGGAATACATTTGGCAATGCCGCCTACGTGGGCAATACGCAGGGCATCAATCTCGTCCTGAACGCATTCGGTGGCCCCGTAGTCAATGCCGCGCGTGGTGTAGCCTTTCAGGTACAGACGGCTGTGACGCAGTTTATTGCCAGTTTTCAAACCGCCATCAATCCGCAAATCACCAAGACCTATGCGCAGGGACAGGTTGACCAGACCAACCGCCTCATCCTTATTTCCTCGCGTTTGTCCTTCATGTTGATGCTCTTCATCGCCCTGCCCCTGTTGTTGGACACAGACTATATCCTCGCGCTGTGGCTGGGTAAAGTTCCTCCCTATGCGTCCGTCTTTATCCGCTGGATGCTCTGTGCCACCCTCGTGGATTGCGTAGCCAACCCCATGATGATAGGTGCTTCGGCTACGGGCCGCGTCAAAACCTACTATCTTGTCATCGGCACGACCCTGCTATTGACCTTGCCAGTCGGTTATTTCGTAGTCCGCACGACGGGCAATCCCACGCACATCTTCGTGACGCTTTTGGCCACAACGATTCTGGCGCAAATCTTCCGCATGGCAATCTGTCGCGGCTTGTTTCAGTTCTCGGTGCGAGCCTTCCTGTGCAAGGTCGTCGGCCGTATCTGCATGACGGGAGGACTGGCTGCTGCTGCATCCTATTGGCTGTTCACGGTCATCACTCCCAATACTATCTGGCAGCATGCAGGGTTCGTTTTCTCAAGCATGACCCTCTCGGCCATCCTTGTCCTGATATTTGGTCTGGAAGCCACTGAGCGGAATTTCCTGGCCAAGAAACTTCATCTGCCGCATCCCTGAGAGTCTCTCAGGTTGCACTTTCCGGAAAATCTAAACGACGTTTCCAGTGCTTCCTGCCCTGCAACAGGTGTTTCATGCGCTTGAAACAGTTGTTTCATACGCTTGAAACAGTTGTTTCATACGCTTGAAACAGTTGTTTCATACGCTTGAAACAGTGAGGAGGTCGGATTTTGCAACGGAAAAGTCCTATAAATAAACGGGGAGTCGGCACTTTTTACGTCTCTCCGAAATCAATGGTTTTACAGGTCGCTCCAGGGTGGATGCCCTAACAGACAAGACACCAAGATAAATGCCCCAAAAATGAAGAAAATAATACTCGCACTGTTCGACGTACTCACATGGCCCTTTGCCAAGCTGCCATTGCGCTCCCTCAATCTCAAGTTCGAGCACCTCTTCCGCCTGATCTACGCTTCCTATCTGAAGCCCCAGTTTAAGCATTGCACCCGTCTGATTCTGGGCAGCACACGCTTGCACTTAGCTGGGATGCAATATATGGAGTTGGGCGAGGACGTGGAGTTGTATTTCGATGCCCGTCTGGAATGTATCGACTCGTTTGCCAATACAGGCCAGCGTTTCACGCCCCGTCTCGTCCTGCACGACAAGGTTGTGATAGCCTCGCTCTGTCGTATCGGTTGCATCAACCATGTTGAGATAGGCGAATGGACAACGATGGGGTCCAAATGCTATATCACCGACCATACGCACGGCGGCACCACTCGCGAAGAGTTGGAAAAGCCTCCCAGAATGCGCGAACTCGTCAGCCGTGGCCCCGTGATTATCGGCAAGCACGTCCACATCGGCGAGGGCGTTTCGATTATGCCCGGTGTGACCATCGGTGACTACGCCCTCATCGGCGCAGGCAGTGTGGTGACGCGCGACATACCTGCTTATAGCATTGCTGTCGGCAGCCCCGCCAAGGTTATTAAGACCCTGACGGAATAACCCTTCCTCTCATTTTGACAACAAAGACAAATCAGAATATTATGGAAAAAGAGACAACCATGAAGGCCGCTTTCAAGCGAGAAATCCGATTGGACTTAATATTCAAGACCATTTGGAAGTGCAAGTGGAGGTACATCCTCCCGCTCGTGCTCACCTTCGCCCTCACTGCGGGCATTATGCTGAGCATCCCGCGCTATTATCAAGTCCGCGTCATGCTGGCCCCCGAATATTCCAACGGCGGCGGCAATATGGGTGGACTTAGCGGCGTGGCTGGTATGCTCGGCGTAAACCTGGGCGGCATGAACTCCTCCGATGCCATCGCACCTCAGTTCTATCCCGACCTGATTCAGTCCACCGACTTCCTTGTGCCGATGATGCAGGTGCAGGTGCAGACGGTAGACAGTACGTTTAAGGGCCGCTATGTGGATTACCTGACGAAGAAATGTGAGGCTCCCTTCTGGGCTAAGATGATGCTGAAGATGAAGGCGCGTTTCTCCAAGGTCGAACATTTCAATACCGACAAAAACTATCGTCCCAATCCCTTCCAGCTGACCAAGGCCGAGGACAAGATAGTCGAGGGTATAGCGGGTAGTATCAACTGTATGGTGGACAAGAAGACCGACGTTATCACCATAACGACCACCGCGCAAGACCCGCTCGTTGCCGCCCAGTTGGCCGATACCGTCATGAGCAAACTCCAGCAGTTTATCATCGACTATCGCACAAAGAAGGCCCGCATTGACTTGAACCACATCACCAAACTCTGCGAAGAAGCCCACCGCAAGTATGAGGCTGCCTGCAAGGACTATGCGAAATTCGTAGATACCCATCAGGACCTCGTGTTGCAAGAGTACAGAAACGAGGAGGAGCAGTTGGAAAACGAAATGCAGATGCAGTTCAACGCCTACAACAGCCTGAAGCAGCAGATGGTGGTGGCCGAATCAAAGGTGCAGGAACGCATACCGGCCTTCACCGTTTTGCAGAACGCCAGTGTACCCGTGAAGCACGCTGGCCCCAAGCGCATGATGACGGTGGCCGCCATGCTGATGCTCTGCTTCTTTGTCTGCACCATTTATTTCCTGCTGAAATACAATAAGGAAGACGTGCAGCCCAACGAGACCGATGAAACCGAAGTAGAAGAAACCGATGCGGAAGAATCTATCGCGGATTCTGAAAATGTCTAGCCTGTTCTGATTGACCATGTTCGTTGCCATCCTCCTATTCCTGTTATTACTGACGGCCGCCTTCTCCTTTGTGGTAGATGAGCGGCCGATGGTGCGTTGGGTGGTATTCACGGTCATCGTCTTGGTGCTGACGCTGATGGCTGGCCTGCGCCCAATTGGTATTGACAAAGACTCGTGGCAATATTATGGTTACTACCTCGGGCAGTACGACGACATTGTCGAACTCTCCTTCATTCATATCCGCGAACTTGTCAAGGCTACGATGGGCGATGTGCGTGGCGTCTTTCTGCTCTACGCTTTGATTGCGATTCCCCTGAAGTGCTACGTCTTTACGAAACTCTCCACGGAGCATTTCCTTTTGCTCGGCGTGTATATGAGCAACTTCCTGGTGCTCCACGATATGACGCAGATTCGTGTCGGCGCAGCCATGGCCTTCATCTTCCTCGGCTTCTACTTTTTCACGCAGGGCAGGCGTTGGCCCTTCTTCTGCTTGATTCTGGTGGCCACGTATTTCCACGTGTCGGCCATTCTCTTGATGTTGGTGCTGCTCTTCCGCAACAACGACCTGAAACCCTGGCACCGCATTGTGCTGGCCTTGACGCCGTTGCTGGCCTTGACCTCCGCCTTCTTCGATATCAACCTCAGCACCCTCATTCCCATCTCCTTCGTGCAGGAGAAGATGGAACTCTACGAGGGCCTCAAGGAGAAGGGCGCGGTGGATGTGGAGAAGATCAACATCTTCAATGCCGCCATTATGCTGAAACTGGCCGTCTTCTATTTCCTCCTGTGGAAATACGACGTGGTCAAGAAGCATTGCGCCTACCTCACGCTCTTGCTCAAGATATTTGCCCTTTCCTACGTGTGCTTAGGCATGCTCAACTTCATCGCCGTCTTTGCCGCGCGCGTTAGCGAATTGTTCTTGTTCGTGGAGATACTGATGGTGCCGCTCATCATCTATGCCATCCGTCCGCAGTGGGTGGGCCGCCTCTTCATCAGTATATATATAATAGGTATCTTCCTGCTCAATGTTGTGTATGCAGGATTGCTCAACTTCTAACCCCCCCCCTCCTATGTCGCACCGAATCTTCCCCATATTGGTCGTATACCAGACCACGCTCTCGCAATCCATCACCTACCAGACCCTTCTGCGAGGATGCAATGTCGAACGGTTTCTCGTGTACGACAATTCGCCAGCCGCCTTTGAGAACCAGGAGGCCCTGCCCGCCGCAGCCATTTACCACCGCGATACGGCGAATGGCGGACTGCCCGCTGCCTACAACTATGGGGCCAAGTTGGCAAGGGAGTTGGGCTATACCCACGTCCTCTTGCTGGATTGCGACACCACTTTTCCCGAAGGCGCATGGGAGGTTTACCTGTCCCATTTATCCGATGAGGAAATCATGGGTCCCTCGTTGCTGTTGGCCGATGGCCGCCCCTTCTCGCCCTGCTACGTTGGGGGATGGAAGGTGAAGGGTGTCCATTTGCCCGCGGGCCAGCATTCTTTGCAGCAGTACCATCTGGTCAATAGCGGACTGTGCGTGCCGCTCGTGTTGTTTGAAGCGGCAGGCGGCTATTCGCCGCAGGTGCGTTTGGACTTCGCCGACTTCCAGTTTCAGCAGCGCGTGCTGCGCCACGCCTCCACCTTCCGTTTGCTGCCCATCGTTGGCAAGCAGGATTTCTCCAACGATGAGCGTTCCACACCGAAATTGCTCCGACGCTTTCGCCTCTATCTGGAGAGCGCGCGGCATTGCCAGTTCGATACGAATCGCCAACGCCTCCAGCACCACGTAGCCGTGTGGCGTCACCTCTTGGCCCTCACGCTCCGCCAGCGATCGCTCGTTTTCCTTCGTGCATATTTTCAAAAGCCAATTCTATGATTTCAGTTTGCATGGCCACCTACAATGGGGCCGTATATATAAAGGAACAACTCGAATCCATCCTCTCGCAAATAGGTCCCGAAGACGAGATTGTTATTTCCGATGACGGCTCTACGGATGCCACCTTGGAAGTGATTAAGTCTATCGGTAGTCCATGTATTCGCATTGTCCAAGGACCGCGAATGAAGTCGCCCTCCAAGAATTTCGAGCATGCTTTGGCTCAGGCCAAGGGCGACATCATTTTCCTTTGCGACCAAGACGACGTGTGGCAACCAAACAAGGTCGCCGTTATGCTTCAGGCCCTCAAGACGGCTGCCTGCGTGGTCAGCGACTGTTGCGTAGTAGATGCCCAGTTGAACGTGATGGACCCTTCCTTCTACCAGGTGGTGCGCAAGCACGAAGGCCGCTGGTACAACCTGCTTGTTCGCAACTGCTACCTGGGCTGTTGCATGGCCATGCGGCGCGAGGTGTTGGACAAGGCTTTGCCCTTCCCCAAGACCATTCCCATGCACGATATTTGGCTGGGCAATGTGGCTGCCTTCTATTATTCCCTGCGGTTTATTCCCGACAACTTGATGGCCTACCGCCGACATGGCAAAAATGCATCCACAACGAGCGACCCCAGTGCCTCTAGCCTTAGGCAAAAGTTAGTTTACCGCTATCAGATAGTGGCAGGCTTACTCTCCAGAATCAATCACCACAGGTAGCATCCCTCATCCATCCCAAATATGTCGCAGCAAAATATCTTCCTCCCCCTCCTCGCTTTCCTCGTCAGCGCAGCAGTGGCCAGCATCACAATGCCCTGGCTTCTGCGCCTGTGTAAGAAGAAAGGACTCTACGACCTGCCCGACGAGCGCAAGGTGCATACGAACAATATCCCGCGCCTAGGTGGTGCCGTCTTTGTGCCGTCCATCCTGTTGGGCATGTGCGTGTCGGTCTATGCGCTCTCAGCCATCGAGGGCGGCTTCCCCGCCTTTCATCCCTCGACCTTCGCCATCGTCACGGGCGTCTTCATTATCTATCTGATAGGTTTGCTGGACGACCTGATGGGGCTGCGCGCCACGTTCAAGTTTGCCATCCAACTGAGCACCGCCCTCTTCCTCCCGTTCTGCAATCTCTATGTCAATAATTTCGATGGCCTCTTTGGTCTCGGCGAGGTAGCCGTTTGGGTGGGCTATCCCTTCACCATCCTGCTCTGCCTCTTGATAGTCAATTCCATCAACCTCATCGATGGCATCGACGGACTGGCCTCGGGCCTCAGTGTCATTGCCCTGACCGCCTTTGCCGTGTTGTTTGCAAGGCTTGATGTGCTCATGTACACCCTACTTACGGCCTCGCTCATCGGCGCAGTGCTCGTGTTCATGTACTACAATCTCTTTGGTAAGGCCGAGCGCGGCACCAAAACCTTCATGGGCGATACGGGCAGCCTGATTCTTGGTTACGCTTTGGCCTATCTTGTAATGAAATATTCTATGAGCAATAGTGCCGTGCTGCCCGCCCGTCCCCATGCGCTGATGATTGCCTGCACGCTTCTGCTCATCCCCATCTTCGACCTTATTCGCGTGGCCCTCACGCGCCTTGTCCACGGCAAAGGCATGTTTCATCCCGACAAGACGCATATCCACCACCTCTGCATGGCAGCAGGCTTCTCCATGCGCCAATCGTTGGTGATGATTCTCTCCGCCCAGCTCTTTTTTATCCTGCTCAATGTATGCCTCCTCCTGCTAGCCAACGTGTCGCCCACAGTTGTTTTGGCCATTGACATCCTCCTTTTTGCGGGAGGCATTTGGTGGCTGGTTCTTCGCGGGAAGCGACTGAACAATTCCATCTGAGGACATATTTCAACTGCATCTTTTTCCAACAGCGTCACTTATGAAAGGATTATCCACCATTCTCCTGCTCGTCCTGTCCAACATCTTCATGACCTTTGCCTGGTACGGCCACCTGAAGTTGCAGGAAACGGGTGTCAGTCGCCACTGGCCCCTCATAGCCGTCATCCTCTTCTCTTGGGGCATCGCCCTGTTTGAATACATGTGTCAGGTGCCTGCCAATCGCATCGGCTTTCTGGACAACGGCGGCCCCTTCTCCCTGATTCAACTGAAGATTCTGCAAGAAGTCATCTCCCTGATAGTATTCACCGTCATCGTGACCCTTTGTTTCAAGGGCGAAACCTTCCACTGGAATCATATTGCCGCCTTCCTCTGCCTCGTGGCAGCCGTTTATTTTGTGTTTAGATAGGCGCAACAGATTCGTTTCAAGGGGAAGTGGCATTCAGGTCAAAGTTGGAGATCGTTCTTGGCGGTACATTGCCTTTCCGCTGTGAAACTGGAATCATACCTACGGAGTTCGTTCTCATTGTAAATACAATGTAAGCACGTAGATGCTTGACATCCGTAGAAATTCTCATAGAATCCTATTTATTATGCGTATAGATAAAACCCAGTTGACCTCCGCCGACCGAAAGCTGACCGACCGCGTACGGCGAAAGTTTCGCGAAGGCATCCGTACCTATCATTTGATAGCACCAGGCGACCACGTGCTGGTAGGCCTCAGCGGAGGCAAGGACTCCATGGCATTGCTCCAACTGCTGGGTGAATATCGTCGGCACGCCGCACAGCCCTTCGGCCTTTCGGCCCTGCATGTGCGTATGCAGGGTGTTGATTACCGCACCGATGCGCGCTATCTCGAAGATTTTGCCCACGAACAGGGCGCCGATTTCTACCTCCAGAGCTGCGAGATGCCCACGGACCGCAATACACGCCGCACGCCCTGTTTCCTCTGTTCGTGGACGCGCAGAAAGGCCCTCTTCACCTTGGCCCAACAACTCCGTTGCCAGCGCATCGCCCTCGGTCACCACCGCGACGACATTCTCACTACAGCCTTGATGAACCTGACCTACAACGGCTCGTTTTCGACCATGCCCGTCCGGCAAGCCTTTCGCAAGATGCCGCTCGAGATTATCCGCCCGCTCTGTAGGGTGGGGGAGGACGACCTGCGCACATGGGCAGAAATCTACCAATACGAACCTCTCCTGAAAGTGTGCCCGCACGACCGGGAAGGGCAGCGGCAGGAGATGCGCGGCCTGCTCGAAACCATGCAAAATATGAATGCCGAGGCCAAAAGCAGCCTCTGGCACGCGCTCCATAAGGCAAATAAATTGGTCGAATTGGAAGATGCTTTATAAAATATTCTAAAAGGCTTCCAACTTTTTGGGTGTGTGGCTTTACCGCCTCCTAAAAAATCGCGAAATTTGCACTAAAATTAAAAGGTGTAAACGTCTAGATGAACACCAGATAGCCGTTTTCCCTGGTACGCTTCCTATAGGGGGGCGTTGTTTTTTCTGACTATTCCATAACGAAGTACCAATAATAAGAAAATAAGTAGTATGAAGAAAATCGCAATCATCGCGCTAGCAATGACGCTTGTCGCATGTGGAGGCAGTAAGAAGGACATGCCGGCTGCCAGCAATGATTTCCCTGTCGTAAAGGTGACGACAACAAGTGCAGACCTGAGCACTTCCTATCCCGCTACTATCAAGGGTATGCAGGATATTGAGATTCATCCCAAAGTGAGTGGCCATATCGTCCGCGTGCTGGTGGACGAAGGTGCTACGGTCCGCGCAGGACAGACACTCTTCCAGATTGATGCCACTCAGTATAAAGCACAGGTGGCCCAGTGTGAAGCACAGATACGTGTTATCAAATCCAACATAGCAACCCAGGAACTCACCCTGAATAACAAGAAAATGCTTCTGGACAAGCAAATCATCAGTCAGTATGATTACGACTTGGTTGTTAACCAGTTGAAGACGCTTCGTGCACAATTAGACCAAGCACAGGCAGCCCTGCAGGCCGCAAGGGACCAGCTGCATTTCTGCAATGTGACCAGCCCCTCTGCGGGTGTCGTTGGTAGCATCCCCTACCGTGTGGGAAGCCTCGTAGGTCCTTCAACGCCTCAGCCCTTGACCACTGTCAGCAACATTTCTCAGATGTACGTATATTTCAGCATGACCGAAAAGCAGTTGCTGGGTATTACGAGCGAGGGCACCGTGAGTCAGGCCATTCAGGCTATGCCCGCCGTTGAACTTGTGATGGCAGACGGCAACGTATATTCCCAGAAGGGTGCTGTGACAGCTATCAGCGGTGTGATTGACCAGGCAACGGGTGCCGTGCAGATGCGTGCCACCTTCGACAACGCAGGCCACGTACTCCGCTCGGGAGGTACGGGCTCCATCAAAATGCCCGTGCGCGCTGAAAACGTCATTCTCATTCCCCAGAAAGCAACGTACGACATTCAGAACAAGAAGTTCGTCTATGTCGTAGGTGCAGACAATGTGGTGAAATCGCGCGAGGTTGAGGTGCTCGTGCAGAACGATGGCAACAACTACGTAGTGACCAGCGGCCTCAAGGCAGGCGAGCGTATCGTTGTGGAAGGTGTCACCCAGCTCAAGAATGGCACGAAGATTAACCCCATCACCCCGCAGCAGGCAAATGCCAACCGCGCCAAGGCCAAGAAAGCCCTTGAAGATGGCAAGATGCCGGGAGAAAACTAATTTATTGACCTCTGGTTTTACAGCCTTCCTTTCGTCTCTTGATGAGAAGAAAGGGAAAAAGAAAATAGTACTTCCAAATTATGCAACTAGACAGATTTATTAACCGCCCGGTGCTTTCCACAGTAATATCTGTGCTGATTGTCATCCTCGGTGTGCTGGGCCTGATTTCACTGCCTATTACGCAGTACCCCGATATGGCACCACCGACAATTGAGGTGAGCACCACCTATCAGGGTGCCAATGCCCAGACCGTGTTGAACTCCGTGATTGCTCCCCTTGAGGAACAAATCAACGGTGTGGAAAACATGGACTATATGAGTTCTACGGCCACCAATACAGGTTCAGCAGACATCACGATCACCTTCAAGCAAGGCACTGACCCTGATATGGCTGCCGTGAACGTGCAGAACCGCGTCAGCAAGGCCCAAGGCTTCCTGCCCGCCGAAGTAACCCGCGTGGGTGTCATCACACAGAAGCGCCAAACCTCCATGCTGATTATCTTCTCCATCGTGGACCAAGAGGATAAATACGACTATACCTTCATTGAGAACTACGCAAAGATTAACCTCATCCCGCAGGTTCAGCGTGTTAAGGGTGTGGGTGATGCCAACGTGATGGGTGCCGACTACTCTATGCGTATTTGGCTCAATCCCGAGAAGATGGCCGAGTACCACCTCGTGCCGACCGACATCTCTGGCATCCTTGCCGAGCAGAACATAGAAGCCGCTCCTGGTTCTATCGGCGAGCGAGAAAACCAGACCTTCCAGTATACCCTTCGCTACAAGGGACGCCTGCAAGAGCCCAGCGAGTTTGAGAACCTCGTCATCAAGTCGCTGGATGACGGTACTGTGCTTCGCTTGAAGGATGTTGCCAAAGTAGAACTCGGTCGTGTGACCTACGGCTTCTCCTGCCGCGTGAACGGCCACAACGCCGTGACCTGTATGGTCATGCAGACGGCTGGTAGTAACGCTACGCAGATTATTAAGGACATTGAGGTGCTGCTCGAACAGTGTGAGAAAGACCTCCCCGATGGCCTCGTCATCAATGTGGCACAGAATGCCAACGACTTCCTCTTCGCCTCTATCCACGAGGTTATCAAGACCCTTATCGAAGCCTTTATTCTGGTGTTCTTGGTAGTATTCATCTTCCTCCAGGACTTCCGCTCGACGTTGATTCCCGCCATTGCCATCCCCGTGGCCTTGATTGGTACCTTCTTCCTGCTTTATCTGATAGGCTTCTCCATCAACCTGCTGACCCTCTCCGCTATGGTGTTGGCCATTGCCATTGTTGTGGACGACGCGATTGTGGTGGTTGAAGGTGTGCATGCCAAGTTGGACCAAGGATATACGTCATCGCGAAAGGCTTCTATTGATGCCATGCGCGAACTGGGCGGTGCCATCGTGTCGATTACGCTGGTGATGATGGCCGTGTTTGTGCCCGTGAGCTTTATGAGCGGAACGAGCGGTACGTTCTATCGTCAGTTTGGTATCACCATGGCTATCGCAATCGGTTTCTCCGCTCTGAACGCCTTGACCCTGTCGCCTGCACTCTGCGCCATTATGCTCAAGCCGCACAAGGCCGACTCCACATTGAAGGAGCGCATGGATGTGGCATACCAGGTGGCTCGCGAGAACTTCGTGAAGCGTTATGTGAAGTCGGTGGCCAACCTCCTGCCGCCGTTCGTGACGATTATTCTTGCCATCATCGCAGTGCTGGGGCTGGTTTTCGGCCTATTTACCACG
>SAMEA3663047__coassemble_187_pt1 | contig 23842 bp, 33 predicted proteins | sample SAMEA3663047__metabat2_low_PE_025 | metagenome-assembled genome bin SAMEA3663047 (sample SAMEA3663047) | pig gut metagenome | biome: pig gut; feature: pig-associated habitat; material: faeces | place: France | collected 2012
TGGGAAGACTATATGAACTACGGACAGGAAGACGATTAAGCCCTCCGCCGCACAATAGCGCGGGGCGCATGGCACGGATAAAACCACGTGCTGTGCGCCCCGCGTGCTTTTTTTCTCTAACTTTGCCCCAGATAGGCTGCGCGCCCACAGGTTGCGGGCGGGCGGCACAAAACTAATAGTTCGTTATGAAGAAAATCCTAATTGTCGGCGCCACCTCCGGTCTGGGGCGTGGCATTGCCGAAACGTACATTCGGCGCGGTGGCGCCGTAGGCGTGATGGGACGTCGCCAGGAGTTGCTGGACCAGCTAGTCGCGATGGGCGAGGGGAGGGTTAAGGCCGCCGTCTGCGATGTCACGGCCGAAGATGCCCCTGCGCGCGTGGCCGCCCTCGTTAGCGAAATGGGCGGCGTAGATTGCCTCGTGCTGAGTGCAGGCGTGGGTCGCCAGAATCCCGCGCTGGACTACGCCCTCGAGCGGCCCACACTGCTGACGAACGTCGTGGGCTGGACCGCCATCGTTGATTGGGCCTACCTCTATTTCCAGCAGCAGGGCCACGGCCATTTGGCGGCCATCAGCAGTATCGCTGCGCTGCGCGGTCTGGCGCCCGCCCCTGCCTATTCCGCCACGAAAGCCTTTCAAGCGCACTATCTAGAAGCCCTGCGTCAGCGCACCAAGGCCAGCCGCCTACCCCTCTACATCACCGACATTCGTCCAGGCTTCGTAGATACGCCCCTGCTCAACGACCCCAAGCAGTTCTTTTGGGTGCTGCAGGCCGACAAAGCCGTGCGCGCCATCGTGCGCGCCATCGACCGCCACAAAGGCGTGGCTACGATAACCCGCCGCTGGGCCCTGCTCGCCCCCTTCATGAAAGCGGCCCCTGAGTGGTTGCTGGTGAAAGTGTTGGGCGGCAGTCGCAGCACGAAGTAGATTCAATGCGCGCCCACCAATTAGGTAGGTCCTATAGATTAGCTTGTCGTGTATTGACGGCACGATGGATAGAACTCCATGGCATGTTAATGTATAGGACCTACCTATTATATATACGCGCGCGGAAATCGGTTTTGACCTAAAATGTTGCAAGTTGTATATTACAAAAATCTGTGCCGAAGAAAAAAATTACAGGAAATTGCATTTTTCTCGTTAAAAAACAGGCTAGTATGTTGCACAGAATAAAAGAAATTGTTACCTTTGCACTCCGAAAAGTAGGAAACGTAAGATAACTGCTTTATTTTTAGTGGGTTCGTCAGCCCGCGCGGTTAGAAATAACCTTCCGCCCCATAACGATGACGGTCGTTGAGGGCTACGGATAAAAGAGAAATCAATTCAATTTATTCAACAATCAATAAAACTGAAATGCCAGGATTATTAGGTAAGAAAATCGGAATGACATCCGTGTTCAGTGCCGACGGCAAGAATGTGCCGTGCACTGTAATCGAAGTAGGTCCTTGCGTGGTAACCCAAATCAAGAGCGTTGAGAAGGATGGTTACGCTGCCGTTCAGGTAGGTTTCCAGGAGGCAAAGGAGAAGAATACTTCTGCTCCTCTGCTCGGTCACTTCAAGAAGGCTGGTGTTACCCCCAAGCGTCACTTGGCCGAGTTCAGTGGTTTCGAACAGGAACTCAATCTCGGTGACACGCTGACCGTAGAGGTGTTCAACGGCGCTGATTATGTGGACGTTGTAGGAACCTCTAAGGGTAAGGGCTTCCAGGGCGTTGTGAAGCGTCATGGTTTTGGTGGTGTAGGTCAGACGACGCACGGTCAGGACGACCGTCTGCGCAAGCCGGGTTCAATCGGTGCCTGCTCCTATCCCGCAAAGGTGTTCAAGGGCATGCGCATGGGCGGCCAGATGGGCAACGCTCGCGTAACGGCTCAGAACTTGAAAGTATTAAAGGTTATCCCCGAGCACAACCTCCTCTTGATTAAGGGTTCTGTTCCCGGATGCAAAGGTTCAATCGTAATAGTGGAAAGATAATGGAAGTAAGCGTATTCAATATCAAAGGTGAAGACACCGGCAGAAAAGTTGTTCTCAGCGATTCTGTATTTGGCATTGAGCCTAACGACCATGCCATTTATCTCGATGTACGTCGCTATCTCGCTGCTCAGCGTCAGGGTACGGCTAAGTCAAAGGAAAGAAGCGAAATCAGCGGTTCCACTCGTAAGCTCGGTCGCCAGAAGGGTGGCGGTGGCGCACGCCGCGGTGATATCAACTCTCCGCTGCTCGTAGGTGGTGCTCGCGTGTTCGGTCCAAAGCCCCGCAACTATAGCTTCAAGCTCAATAAGAAGGTGATCGCTCTGGCACGCCGCAGCGCCCTCGCTTATAAGGCACAGGAGAACGCTATTGTAGTGGTTGAGGACTTCACCTTCGAAGCTCCCAAGACGAAGAGCTTCCTCGAAGTGATGAACAATCTCAAGGTGGCCGACAAGAAGGTGCTCGTGCTTATGCCTGAGGCTAACAAGAATGTGTACCTCTCCGCTCGCAATCTGCAAAGAGCTAAGGTGGGTCGCGCTGCTGACCTTCACACTTACAGCGTGCTCGATGCCAACGTAATGGTGGTGACTGAAAGCGCCCTCGCTCAGATTGAACAAGTGTTGAACAAGTAATAAAGGAAACGAACAAGAATTATGGCTTTCATTATCAAACCTCTCGTTACTGAGAAGATGTCCACCATCATGGACAAGCAGAACAAGTACGGCTTTATTGTTCGTCCCGATGCCAACAAGCTCCAGATTAAGGCAGAAGTAGAAGCCTTGTATGGTGTGAACGTTGTGGCAGTAAACACTGCAAAGTACGCAGGCAAGAACAAGAGCCGCTATACTAAGGCTGGCCTCCTCAAGGGTCGCACCAACGCTTTCAAGAAGGCTGTGGTGACCATCAAGGAAGGCGAAACAATCGATTTCTATAGCAATATCTAAATAACAGATGGCAGTACGTAAATTTAAGCCCACAACACCGGGCCAAAGACACAAGATTATAGGTACGTTCGAAGAAATTACTGCATCCGTACCTGAGAAATCTCTCGTTTATGGTAAGCGCTCCACTGGTGGACGCAACAACGTCGGTAAGATGACCATGCGCTACATGGGTGGCGGTCATAAGAAGAAGTTCCGCTTCATCGACTTTAAGCGTGAGAAGGATGGTGTTCCCGCAACAGTAAAGACAATCGAGTACGATCCCAACCGCTCCGCGCGCATCGCACTCCTCTTCTATGCTGACGGTGAAAAACGTTATATTATTGCTCCCAACGGATTGAAGGTTGGCGACAAGCTCGTGAGCGGCGCAGATGCAGCTCCTGAAATCGGCAACGCCCTCCCTCTGAAGAACATTCCCGTGGGTACGGTTATCCACAACATCGAGCTCCGTCCCGGACAGGGTGCCCTGCTCGTTCGTAGTGCAGGTAACTTCGCACAGCTCACTTCTCGTGAAGGTGACTACTGCGTAATCAAATTGCCCTCAGGTGAAACTCGTAAGATTCTCTCCGCTTGCAAGGCAACCGTAGGAAGTGTAGGTAACTCCGACCACGCTCTCGAAAGCTCTGGTAAGGCAGGTCGCTCTCGCTGGATGGGCCGTCGTCCTCACAACCGCGGTGTTGTTATGAACCCTGTTGATCACCCGATGGGTGGTGGTGAAGGTCGCCAGAGTGGTGGACATCCCCGTTCACGCAAGGGCTTGTATGCTAAGGGTCTCAAGACACGCGCTCCTAAGAAGCAGTCAAGCAAGTACATTATCGAAAGAGCTAGCAAGCGATAGTCCAGTGCGGGCAGCTTGAAAGTTCAAAGTTCAAAGCTTAAAAGAAAGAATCACAATATGAGTCGTTCACTTAAAAAAGGTCCCTACATCGCTGTCTCTCTGGAGAAGAAAATCCTTGCCATGAACGAAAGCGGCAAGAAGAATGTAGTGAAAACATGGGCCCGTGCTTCGATGATTAGCCCCGATTTCGTTGGCCACACCATCGCAGTACACAATGGTAACAAATTCATCCCCGTCTACGTGACCGAAAACATGGTAGGACACAAGCTCGGCGAGTTCGCACTCACCCGCAAGTTCGGTGGCCATGGTGGTAACAAGAAGAAGTAAGACAGGGTAACCCACAATCCAATTAGCAAATAAAAGAATAATAATAAATGGGAGCAAGAAAAAGACTCGCTGCTGAAGCTAGAAAGGCAGCACTCAAGACCCAGTATTTTGCAAAACTGCAAAATGTTCCCTCCTCACCCCGCAAGATGCGCTACGTAGTAGACATGATACGCGGCATGGAGGTGAATCGCGCCCTCGGTACTCTCCGTTTCTCCAAGAAGGCAGCTTCCGCAGATGTTGAGAAGGTACTCCGCTCTGCCATTGCCAACTGGGAACAGAAGAATGACCGTCGCGCTGAAGACGGCGAATTGTTCATCACCAAGATTTTCGTTGATGAAGGTGTTACGCTCAAGCGTATGCGCCCTGCACCCCAGGGAAGAGGTTACAGAATTCGTAAACGTTCAAACCACGTGACAGTGTTCGTGGGTACAAAAAATGATTAAAGACTATGGGACAAAAAGTAAATCCGATTAGTAATCGTCTGGGTATCGTACGCGGCTGGGATTCCAACTGGTACGGAGGCAACAACTTCGGTGACAACCTCCTTGAGGATAGCAAAATCCGCAAATACCTCGACGCTCGTCTGGCCAAGGCCAGCGTGGCACGCATCGTCATCGAACGTACCCCGAAGCTCATCACCATCACTGTCTGCACCTCTCGCCCTGGTGTTATCATCGGTAAGGGTGGTCAGGAAGTTGACAAGCTCAAGGAAGAACTCAAGAAAATCACCGACAAGGACGTTCAGATTAATATCTTCGAAGTGAAGAAGCCCGACCTCGATGCTACAATCGTTGCAAAGAGCATCGCTCGCCAGGTGGAGGGTAAAATCGCTTATCGTCGCGCCATCAAGATGGCCATCAGCAATGCAATGCACGCTGGTGCCGAAGGTATCAAGGTTCAGATTTGCGGTCGTCTCAATGGTGCCGAAATGGCCCGCAAGGAGATGTTCAAGGAAGGACGTACGCCCCTGCATACCCTTCGCGCTGACATCGACTACTGCCAGACCGAAGCCCTCACCAAGGTAGGTATCCTCGGTATTAAGGTTTGGATCTGCCGTGGCGAAGTATATGGCAAGCGTGACCTCGCCCCCAACTTCACTCCCGAGAAGGAAACGGGTCGTGGCAACGGCAAGGGTCGCAACTTCCGCAACAAGAGAAACAACAACCGTTAACAGACAAGCATTTACTTAGAGTATTATGTTACAACCCAAAAGAACCAAATACAGAAGACCGCAAAAAGGCCGCTGCAAGGGTAATGCACAGCGTGGCAACCAGCTTGCTTTCGGTAGCTTTGGTATCAAGAGCCTCGATACACACTGGCTCACCGGTCGTCAAATCGAAGCCGCTCGTATCGCCATGACGCGCTATATGCAGCGTGAAGGTCAGAGCTGGATTCGCATCTTCCCCGACAAGCCTATCACCAAGAAGCCTGCCGATGTACGTATGGGTAAGGGTAAGGGTGATCCCGTGGGCTACGTGTTCCCCATCACTCCGGGCCGTATCATTTTCGAATTGGAAGGTGTACCCTTCGAGGTAGCTAAAGAAGCACTCCGCCTCGCTGCCCAGAAGCTTCCCGTCACCACCAAGTTTGTAGTACGTCACGATTACGACAAAAACGCTTAATTATGAAGATTGCAGAAATTAGACAGATCCCTGCCAATGAATTGGCCGAGCGCGTAGAGGCCGAGGTTGCAAAGTATCACCAGATGCTGCTCAACCACAGCATCTCCCCTCTGGAGAACCCTGCACAGATTAAGGCTGCGCGTCGTGACATCGCAAAAATGAAAACCGTTTTGCGCGAACTGAACAACAAATAATAATGGTCACCCAGATGGAAAGAAATTTAAGAAAGACAAGACAGGGTGTTGTCGTTAGCAACAAGATGGAAAAGACCATTGTGGTTGCTGCCAAGTTCAAAGAGAAGCACCCGATTTACGGTAAATTCATCTCCAAGACGAAAAAATACCATGTACACGACGAAAAGAACGACTGCAATGTCGGTGATACCGTCCTCATCATGGAAACTCGTCCTCTGAGCAAAACAAAGCGTTGGAGAGTTGTTGAAATTGTAGAAAGAGCTAAGTAATTATGATACAAGCAGAATCTAGATTAACCGTAGCAGACAACAGCGGCGCACGCGAGGCCCTCTGCATCCGCGTACTTGGCGGTACGAAGAGACGCTATGCTTCTGTTGGCGACGTGATTGTAGTCTCTGTCAAGAGCGTCATCCCGTCCAGTGATATTAAAAAAGGTGCCGTATCAAAGGCTCTTATTGTACGCACTAAGAAGGAAATCCGCCGTCCCGATGGTTCCTACATCCGTTTCGACGACAACGCATGCGTCCTCCTGAACAACGCTGGCGAAATCCGCGGTAGCCGTATCTTCGGCCCCGTAGCCCGTGAACTCCGCGCTGTCAATATGAAGGTCGTTTCACTCGCTCCCGAAGTGCTCTAATTCACACTAAGAAGACAAAACAGCATGAGTAAGTTACATATCAAGAGCGGCGATACCGTTTACGTAAACGCCGGCGAGGACAAAGGCAAGACCGGTAAGGTCGTGAAGGTCCTCGTTGAGAAAAACCGCGCTATCGTCGAAGGCGTTAACATGGTCTCCAAGAACCAGAAGCCTAATGCCAAGAACCCCCAAGGCGGTATCGTCAAGATGGAGGCTCCCATTCACATCTCCAACCTGAATGTGGTTGACCCCAAGACTGGCAAACCGACCCGCATCGGTCGCCGTCTCAACGAGAATGGTAAGTTGGTACGTTATTCTAAAAAATCAGGTGAGGAGATTAAGTAATGAATACAGCAAGTCTCAAACAACAATATGCTGAGCGCATCGCGCCCGCATTGATGAAGCAGTTCAACTACTCTTCTTCCATGCAGATTCCCGTACTCAAGAAGATCGTGATTAACCAGGGTCTCGGTATGGCAGTTGCAGACAAGAAGATTATCGAAGTGGCCATCAACGAACTTACTGCCATCACCGGTCAGAAGGCTGTAGCAACCGTTTCCAAGAAGGACGTTGCTAGCTTCAAGCTCCGTAAGAAGATGCCCATCGGCGTGATGGTGACTCTCCGTCGCGAGAGAATGTATGAATTCCTCGAGAAGCTCGTTCGCGTGGCCCTGCCCCGTATCCGCGACTTCAAGGGTATTGAAAGCAAGTTTGACGGCCGCGGCAACTACACCCTCGGTATCCAAGAGCAGATTATCTTCCCCGAAATCAACATCGACACCATCGATCGCATCCTCGGTATGAACATCACGTTCGTAACCTCCGCCGCTACCGACGAAGAAGGCTACGCACTGCTCAAGGAGTTCGGCCTGCCCTTTAAGAACGCTAAAAACAACTAATCAAAGATATGGCAAAAGAATCTATGAAGGCTCGCGAGGTGAAGCGAGCTAAGTTGGTGGCCAAGTATGCAGCTAAGCGTGCAGCTCTTAAGGAAATCGTCAACAAGTCGAACGACCCCGTTGAAGCTTATGAAGCAGCCCGCAAGCTCCAGAAGATTCCCCGCAACGCTAACCCCATCCGTCTCCACAACCGCTGCAAGATTACCGGTCGTCCCAAAGGCTACATCCGCCTCTTCGGTCTGTCCCGTATCCAGTTCCGTGAGATGGCTTCTAGCGGTCTGATTCCTGGTGTAAAGAAGGCCAGCTGGTAAACCGAAACCTCAATTCACTAATTATTTAATATTGTCGGGAAGGTCCCGATTAATTAAACAATTTATTTTATGACTGATCCTATAGCAGACTACTTGACCCGGTTGCGCAATGCCATTCAGGCAAAGCACAGAGTAGTAGAAGTGCCGGCGTCAAACCTGAAGAAGGAAATCACAAAAATCCTCTTCGACAAGGGTTACATCCTCAACTACATGTTTGTAGAGGACGGACCTCAGGGTACTATCAAGATTGCCCTGAAGTATAACCCTCAGACCAAGGTCAGCGCCATCAAGAGCCTGACCCGCGTATCTACCCCCGGTATGCGTAAGTACACCGGCTACAAAGATATGCCGCGTGTAATCAACGGACTTGGTATCGCAATCATCTCCACGTCCAAAGGTGTAATGACTGATAAAGAAGCTTCCGCCCTCAAGATTGGCGGCGAAGTACTTTGCTATATCTACTAATATAGGAGGAAATTATGTCCAGAATAGGTAAATTGCCGATTAACATCCCTGCTGGCGTGACCGTCACAGTGCAGGATAATGTAGTGTCCGTGAAAGGACCGAAGGGTGAGCTTTCTCAGGCCATCAATCCTTCTATCATTGTCACAATCGCAGAGGGACAAATCGTTTTCACCATTGATGAAAACAGTGAAGTAGAGCTGAAGCAGAAGCAGGCTTACCACGGCCTCTATCGCGCGCTCGTCAACAACATGGTAGTTGGTGTGAGCACTGGCTACAAGAAGGAAATGGAACTCGTCGGTGTAGGTTACCGCGTGAGCAACCAGGGCAACCTGATTGAATTCAACCTCGGTTACACCCACGCTATCTTCCTTCAGGTTCCCCCTGAAATCAAGGTTGAGACAAAAACTGAGAGAAACAAGAACCCGTATATTTGCTTAGAGTCTTGCGACAAGCAGCTCCTCGGTATGGTATGCGCAAAGATTCGCTCTTTCCGCAAGCCCGAACCTTACAAGGGTAAGGGTATCCTCTTCCTCGGCGAGCAGATTCGCAGAAAGTCTGGTAAGTCAGCTGGTGCTAAGTAATTCTAAACCTGTAAGATTATGACTACGAAGAAAGATCAAAGACGCCTAAAAATCAAATATCGGGTGCGCAATAAAATCTCTGGAACTGCCGAGCGTCCTCGCTTGACTGTATTCAGAAGCAATAAGCAAATCTACGTACAGATTATCAACGACGAAACCGCTACCACGCTCGTAGCCGCTTCTTCTCTCGGTATGGAGACCATGCCCAAGAAGGAACAGGCCGCCCTCGTAGGCGAAGCTGTGGCTAAGAAGGCACTTGAAGCCGGTATCACTACTGTAGTGTTCGACCGTAACGGCTACCTCTATCACGGACGTGTAAAAGAGGTTGCTGAAGGTGCACGTAAAGGTGGACTTAAATTCTAATGGATTATGGCAAACAGAGTAATTGTTAATAGCGAAGAATTAAAGGATAGACTGGTTGCTATCAATCGCGTAGTAAAAGTTACCAAGGGTGGTCGCACCTTCACCTTCGCAGCTATCGTTGTAGTTGGTGATGGTAAGGGTGTAATCGGTTGTGGCCTCGGTAAGGCTGGCGAAGTTACCGCCGCTATTGCCAAAGGCGTAGAAGCTGCCAAGAAGAACCTCGTTAAGGTTCCCGTGCTCAAGGGTACCGTACCCCACGAGCAGGCTGCCAAGTTCGGCGGCGCCAACGTTCTCATCCTGCCCGCATCTGAGGGTACTGGAGTAGTAGCAGGTGGCGCAATGCGTGCCGTGCTCGAGAGCGCAGGTATCACCGACGTTCTTGCAAAGTCAAAGGGTTCTTCCAACCCCCACAACCTTGTCAAGGCTACCATCCTTGCACTGAGTGAAATGCGTGACGCACGTACCGTGGCTCAGCACCGCGGCGTGTCAATGGAAAAAGTATTTAGAGGATAATTTGACTATGGCAACTATTAAGATTCAGCAAATCAAAAGTCGTATCGGAGCTTCCATCGACCAGAAGCGCACGCTCGACTCACTCGGACTCAGAAAGATGCACCAAATCGTTGAAAAGCAAGACACACCTGTCGTTCAAGGTATGATTCGCAAGGTGCATCACCTGGTAACTGTCGTAGATTAATACAACCAATCAACCACACAAGAAAGTTATGAAATTACATACTTTGAAACCTGCTGCCGGCGCCGTTCAGACTCGCAAGCGTATCGGTCGTGGTCCCGGTTCTGGCCTGGGTGGTACTTCTACCCGTGGTCACAAGGGTGCCAAGGCACGCTCTGGTTACAGCAAGAAAATCGGTTTTGAAGGCGGTCAGATGCCTCTCCAGCGTCGTCTGCCCAAGTTCGGCTTCAAGAACATTAACCGCGTAGAGTACAAGGCCATCAACCTCAGCACACTCCAGGAACTGGCAGCAGCCAAAAACCTTGAGAAAATCGGTGTTGAAGAACTCATCGCAGCTGGATTCATCAACTCTCGTCAGTTGGTGAAGATTCTCGGCAACGGTGAACTTACCACCAAGCTTGATGTGACAGCCCACGCTTTCTCCAAGACTGCTGAAGCTGCCATCACCGCTCTCGGTGGCACGGCTACTAAACTCTAATCCAAATCTGTATTCATGAAAAAGATAATCGAGACCATCAAAAACATTTGGAGAATTGAGGACCTGCGCGTGCGCATCCTCATTACTCTCCTCTTTGTTGCTATCTACCGCTTTGGCTCCTTTATCGTACTGCCTGGTATCAATCCCAATAAGTTGGGTGCGCTGCAGGAGCAGACGAGCGAGGGTTTGATGTCCTTGTTGAATATGTTCTCGGGTGGTGCCTTCTCCAATGCTTCGGTATTTGCCCTCGGTATCATGCCCTACATCTCAGCATCGATTGTCATCCAGCTCCTGGCTATCGCAGTGCCTTACTTCCAGAAGTTGCAGCGCGAAGGAGAAAGCGGCAGACGTAAGATAAATCAATATACCCGTTGGCTGACCATCGCCATCCTCCTCTTCCAAGCTCCTGCCTATCTCATCAACCTGAGATACCAGGTAGGTCCCGCCTTCGAGGCAGGTCAGGGTATCGGATTTATCATCACGTCTACGATTATCCTCGCGGCCGGCAGTATGTTTATCCTCTGGTTGGGTGAACGTATCACCGATAAGGGAATTGGCAATGGTGTATCTCTCATCATTATGATTGGTATCATTGCTCGCCTCCCGTCTGCTCTGATTGAGGAATTCGTTTCTGCATGGAGTGGTGCTGAAGGTGGTGGTTTCATCATGTTCCTCTTTGAGGTGCTTGCACTGCTCGGCGTAATGGCTCTTGCCATCCTGCTTGTGAAAGCTACTCGCAAGGTGCCCGTTCAGTACGCCAAGCGTATTGAAGGACGTGGTCAGGTCACTGGCGCCCGTCAGTACATTCCTCTCAAACTGTTTGCGGCTAACGTAATGCCTATCATCTTTGCACAGGCCATTATGTTCATCCCCCTCACGCTTTCCGCAACGGGCGATGGCAACGGTTTCCTCAGCAGTTTCAGAGATTACACGAGCGTTCCTTATAATGTGGTGTACGTGATTCTCATCGTCGCCTTCACCTTCTTCTATACCGCCATTACGCTCAACCCCGTTCAGATGGCCGAAGATATGAAGCGCAACAATGGTTTCATTCCTGGCATCAAGCCTGGCAAACCCACCGCTGATTATCTAGACAAGGTGATGTCGCACCTCCTCTTCCCAGGAGCATTGTTCATTGCACTGATTGCCATCATGCCCGCCTTCGCAGGTCTGTTTGGCGTCAAGCAAGGATTCGCACAATTCTTCGGAGGTACTTCGCTGCTGATTCTCGTCGGTGTAGTTATCGATACCATCCAGCAGATTGAAAGTCACCTGCTCGTCAGAAGATACGATGGACTGTTGAACTCAGGACATGTTCGCTCACACAAAAACGTGTCAGCATACTAATCGCATCGACCGCTGATGATTTATCTCAAGACTGAGGAAGAAATTGATAAGCTGCGTGCTGCCAACCGACTTGTCGGACAGACGCTCGCAGAAATAGCTAAGATTGTAAGGCCGGGTGTGACCACCCGCGAGATGGACACCCTGGCCGAACAATTTATCCGTGACAATGGAGCGATACCCACCTTCAAGGGTTTTCCCAATCCTTATGGTGGACCTTTCCCCGCCTCCATTTGTGCTTCGGTCAACGAAACAGTGGTTCACGGCATCCCCAACGATACGCCCCTCAAAGAAGGCGACATTGTCTCGGTGGACTGTGGCACACTCCTCGATGGCTTCTGTGGCGATAGTTGCTACACCTTCGCCGTCGGCGAGGTTCGTCCCGAAGTACGTGAACTACTCCGCGTGACCAAGGAGTCGCTCTACAAGGCCATTGAAACCAGCATCGTTGGCCGCCGCCTCGGCGACATCGGTGCAGCCGTTCAGCAGCATTGCGAGCGTCATGGTTATGGTGTTGTACGAGAATTTGTCGGCCACGGCATAGGCCGCGAGATGCACGAAGACCCGCAGGTGCCCAACTACGGACGCCAGGGTACAGGCAAGCAACTCAAGAATGGCCTCTGCATCGCCATTGAGCCGATGATTACTCTCGGCAGTCCCGAGATAGCGCTGAAGGAAGACCGCTGGAGCGTGGTCACACGCGATGGAAGTGCCGCAGCCCATTTCGAGCACACCATCGCCATTCACCACGGTAAGGCAGAGATTCTCTCCTCTTTCACAGAAATCGAAGAAGTCGAACGTCAAAACAATTAGTATCACAAACCTATGGCTAAACAGTCAGTTATCGAACAGGACGGCACGGTCCTCGAGGCATTGAGCAATGCCATGTTCCGTGTTGAGTTAGAAAACGGGCACGTCATCACGGCCCACATTTCCGGAAAGATGCGCATGCACTACATCAAAATCCTTCCCGGCGACAAGGTGAAGGTTGAGATGAACCTGTATGATCTCTCAATGGGAAGAATCTCCTTCAGATACAAATAAAGAAATCAGAAATATGAAAACAAGAGCATCATTGAAAAAGCGCACCGCAGACTGCAAGATTGTACGTCGTAAAGGTCGCCTCTATGTGATAAACAAGAAGAACCCTAAGTTCAAGATGCGCCAGGGTTAATTTTCAGTTTTCGCAAAAATAAATCATAAGATATATGGCAATAAGAATTGTTGGCGTAGATTTGCCTCAGAACAAGCGAGGCGAAATTGCCTTGACCTACATCTATGGTATAGGTCGCAGTAGCTCGGCTAAGATTTTGGAGAAGGCCGGCATTGACAAGGATATCAAAGTGAAGGACTGGACCGACGAACAGGCTGGTAAAATCCGTGAGATTATCGGTGCCGAGTTCAAGGTTGAAGGTGACCTCCGCTCTGAAATCCAGTTGAACATCAAGCGTCTGATGGACATCGGTTGCTACCGTGGTATCCGTCACCGTCTCGGTCTCCCCGTTCGCGGTCAGAGCACCAAGAACAACGCACGTACTCGCAAGGGTCGCAAGAAGACTGTTGCAAACAAGAAAAAGGCTACTAAATAAACAATAGATTATGGCAAAGAAAACAGTCGCTGCTAAAAAGAGAAACGTCAAGGTCGATGCTATGGGCCAGTTGCACGTACACAGCTCTTTCAACAATATCATCGTATCTTTGGCAAACTCTGAGGGCCAGATCATCTCTTGGTCTTCAGCTGGTAAGATGGGCTTCCGTGGTTCCAAGAAGAACACCCCCTACGCTGCCCAGATGGCTGCTCAGGATTGCGCAAAGGTAGCTTACGACCTCGGTCTTCGCAAGGTCAAGGCTTATGTTAAGGGTCCCGGTAACGGCCGCGAATCCGCTATCCGTGCCTGCCATGGTGCTGGTATCGAAGTAGTAGAAATCGTTGACGTTACTCCGCTGCCCCACAACGGTTGCCGTCCTCCGAAGAGAAGAAGAGTATAATCCACACATCCAAGTATCTTTAAGAAAAGAAAAATATGGCAAGATATACAGGTCCTAAGTCTCGTATCGCCCGTCGCTTCGGTGAGGCAATTTTCGGTCCCGATAAAGTTCTCTCTAAGCGCAACTTCCCTCCTGGACAGCACGGCAACTCTCGTCGTCGCAAGACTTCTGAGTACGGTGTCATGCTCGCTGAGAAGCAGAAGGCCAAGTACACCTATGGTGTTCTCGAAAAGCAGTTCCGTAACATGTTTGACAAGGCTGCCGCTACCAGTGGCATTACTGGTGAGATTCTCCTCCAGAACCTCGAGTGCCGCCTCGACAACGTCGTTTACCGCCTCGGTATCGCTCCCACTCGCGCAGCAGCTCGTCAGCTTGTCAACCACAAGCACATCACCGTTGATGGACAAGTTGTTAATATCGCTTCCTATAGTGTAAAACCCGGCCAGATTGTCGCCGTCCGCGAGAAGTCCAAGTCTCTCGAGGTGATTGCCGATGCACTCGCTGGTTTCAACCACAGCAAGTATCCTTGGATTGAGTGGGACGAAAACAGCAAGTCTGGTAAGCTTCTCCACAAGCCCGAGCGCGCAGATATTCCCGAGAATATCAAGGAGCAGCTGATCGTTGAGTTGTACTCTAAGAACTAATCTTAAACTGATTTTATTCATGGCGATATTAGCATTTCAAAAACCCGACAAGGTAATAATGTTGGAAAATGACTCCAAGTTCGGAAAGTTTGAGTTTCGTCCCTTGGAGCCTGGCTTCGGTACCACAATCGGAAATGCCTTGCGCCGAATCTTGCTCTCCTCTCTGGAAGGTTACGCCATCAACACCATTAAAATCAATGGTGTTGAGCACGAATTTGCCACAGTGCCTGGAGTAAGAGAAGACGTGACCAACATCATCCTCAATCTGAAGCAAGTACGCTTCAAGAAGGTAGTCGACGAATTCGAGACCGAGAAAATCAGCCTCACCATCTCCGACTCTAACGAGTTTAAGGCTGGCGAACTCTCAAAGTACCTCACTGGATTTGAAGTGTTAAATCCTGAGTTAGTGATTTGTCACTTAGACTCCAAAGCCACGATTCAGATTGAAATCACGATTAACAAAGGACGCGGATACGTTCCCGCAGACGAAAACCGCGAGTTCTGCTCCGATGTCAATCAGATTGCAATCGACTCAATCTACACTCCCATCCGCAATGTCAAGTACACCGTAGAGCCCTTCCGCGTAGAGCAGAAGACCGACTACGACAAACTCCTGCTTGAGATTACGACGGACGGTTCCATCCACCCGAAAGACGCACTCAAGGAAGCCGCCAAGATTCTCATCTACCACTTCATGCTCTTCTCCGACGAGAAGATTACGATGGAAGATGCAGCCAACTTGGAGAACGAAGAGTTCGACGAGGAAGTACTCCACATGCGTCAGCTCCTCAAGACACGCCTTGTTGACATGAACCTCTCCGTTCGTGCCCTCAACTGTCTCAAGGCAGCCGACGTTGAAACCCTCGGCGACCTCGTACAGTTCAACAAGAACGACCTCCTCAAGTTCCGCAACTTCGGTAAGAAATCGCTCACTGAGCTTGATGATTTGCTCGAGAGTCTGAATCTGTCGTTTGGAACCGATATTTCTAAATACAAATTAGATAAAGAATAATTTAAGCAATGAGACATAACAAGAAATTCAATCACTTGAGCCGTACTGCTCCTCACAGAGCCGCCATGCTCTCCAACATGGCTTGCTCTTTGATTAAGCACAAAAGAATCACTACGACTCTGGCAAAGGCCAAGGCTCTGAAGCAGTATGTTGAGCCCCTTATCACACGCTGCAAGTCAGACACCACGACTTCCCGTCGCGTTGTGTTCCGCTACCTGCAGGACAAGGAGTCCATCAACATCCTCTTCGGTGAGGTAGCACAGAAGGTAGGCGACCGTCCCGGTGGTTACACCCGTATCATCAAGACTGGTTTCCGTCCCAGCGATGGTTCCGAGATGTGCTTCATCGAGCTCGTAGACTTCGATGAAAACATGGCCTCCACCAAGAAGAAGTCCACGCGTACACGTCGCTCCAAGAAGGCTGCCGCTCCCGCCGCTGAGGCTGCTGCTCCCGCCACAGAGGAAGCAACTACCGAAGCAACGGCAGAATAATTTCAAGCCAAACTATCATACTAGAGGGCTGCGTCCATTTGGATGCGGCCCTCTTTGCTGGTTTCGAGGAGAAAGAGGATGGTAGAGGATGTAAGAGGAGGATGACGGGGATGCTGGGGGGAGAAGCTGGGGCTGACGGGGCTGACGGGGGCTGGCTGGTCTGGCGGGATGGCGGTGTTTTTGTCAAAATCTTAATTTTCTGCTGATTACGTTTGTTGCTGTGAAATAAACTCTGTATCTTTGCCGCGTGTTCCCTTATTCTCTTTGCTCTCTTTGTCTGGCTGGTTGGGTCGAGCCTGCTGGTCTGGACGGACTTTCCTTAGTTACAGCGTGTGTGGAGGATGGGCGGCCTTGTGAGGTTGTCTAGGGGATTCATTACATTTTGAAAGCGTCAACACTGCTTTGTCATTGAACTATTGAAACCTAGGAAATTTCAAGAACAAGTCAACGATGAAGACCAGCGGTGGTGCTTACGGGTATGCAATAGTTGTATGCCGGGGTGTGCCTTGAGGACTTAGTTTCTGAACTTTGTCCTCTGCACACTTATTTCCCGTGCATACTATTCATACAACGTGGGTATTACTCTGTTTCGTCTATTTGTTCGGGCATTCCTAGGGCCTCAATAGTTGGACGAACAGCCGTAGTACTCACGTTTTTTTTGCCCGTTTCTAGGGGATTTGTCTGGTTTACCGTTCCCCCTTTCTGGGCGTTTAGAGCGTGTGTCTGTTTGGCTTTGTTCTATCCTTGCGCTGTGTAAAACCACCTTGTTTCGAATTTCAAATATTCTTAAATTTTAATCTATTTTCAATTATGAGGAAAGTATCTTTATTATTTATGCTGCTACTCGCGCTCTGTTGCTCAAGAGCAGCATTGGCAGCGGTGACCTTCGATGCCAACAAGTATTATTACATTATTGAGAATACAACTGGTCGGTGTGTATCTGCATCAGCCACTCTGAAGCAGGGAAGTTATGGTTTGCTTGCAGTAGGAGAGTTTGGCGATAAGTTTACATTTACTAGTACCAACGATGGAAAATGGACAATAAAAACTAAGTCTGATTCGTATTTCGGAGCAGGAACAGGTACGGATCATTGGGATACCTCTACGCGCGAAACCGCATGGACAATTGCGGAAACTAGTACGTCAGGGGTTTACACCCTCTACCAGCATGATGCTCCTTCAGTCAATAACACCACTAAGGCAGGTTACTTGAATTATCAAACTCATTCAAGTCTTGCTGCTGAATGGAAGAACAGCCTCTATGTAGATTACACCACTTCCGCTGACGGAGATGATACGCATCACACCAAGTTTAGAATAGTAGAGGCTTTCTATGGAAAACCTCAGTTTGGAGGTGTCGTTTGGACTTACAATACAGAAACCAGTCAATTCTATGCTGAAGGTAAAGAGTCAACAGCGACCCCTGGTCGTGAAGGGACTGCTCCTAATTGGACGGGCCCTCTCTATAAATTTGATAATGTAGGAACTGTTACAGTGAATACAAGTGGTACTGATTCCTCGGACGATGGTGGTGTTTGGGCTATCGGTTCCACAACAAATGTTACTTGTAATCTTGGTAATTGGGCTGGTGGCGTATTGATTGAAGACAATGCCACGGTCAATATGTCTTGGGGCTCTTTTCAAATTAAAGGAACCGAGGACGCAGATTATGCCACATTCTGGGTGGATGGTACATTGAACATACCCAGTCGTTCTAACTTTGATATGTCTGATGGCGATGCCCAGCGATGGTATATCAGTGAGAATAGCCAGGTCACAACAAACTTTACGACAGTGACCAAAAAGCAGAGTTCTGAGGCCAGCGAGCGTGAATGGCATATCCAGATTGTGGTGACTGACGAACCCGAAGTAGATGGCGTTGCACGTGTGACCACGATGCTACGAAAAAAGGTTATCACTTGGAATGCTGATATCTTTGACCGCATCAATTCTATCACTGTTGTCAGAAAGAATGAGGATGGCACTTACAGGAAGTACGATGGTGAAATTTTGCATGACGCTACTGGTCTGACCCTGCGATATAAAGGTTTAGGCTACAATGTAGAATGCAACTATACATTGACAGATGTAAACAACGCCACCTATACGGGAACATACGTTCTGCGGTGGACGGATGAGACAAAGGCAGAGCCTACTTTGACTGGAGTAAATGGTTATCAGTTGACCAATGTGCAGTTTAGCAACTCGGATATCAACTACACCATGACGGCTGGTATCACCTTCCCCTTCCCTGTTTCCTCCCCCAATACCGATACACCTACGGGTATTCAGAGTAACTTAGGTAGTTCAAAGTGGTACAAGGAAACTGATGAAATGGGCGATTATATCAAAGCTGACAATCAAGAAGGCACTATTATATTTGACGATGAGAAGGATAACTATAACTGGTGTATTTACCCCAGTCTGAATAATGGCGTTTTCAGTTTCAAGATAAAGAATAAGGCTTCCGACAAGTATATTCCCTCCATCAGTGGTAGTCAGGATATAGTAAGGAACTATCTTGTGGATGAAGAAAATGCTGGTTCGTTCTATTATCTGACATGTACGAAGGAACAGAATGGCTTTAGTATCAATAGTCAGGGACAGGTGTTCCTCTCCATCAACTCCAATGGTACCAATCAAAGCATCTATGCCTGGAATAAGAATAATACAACTCACACGGGTTCTAACCTAACCTTCCCCACCATCACTGCGGACTATACAATGGATCAAGCACGTGAAGCAATCACTACTTATAAGGGACTGACCAAGTTTGTTATTCCTGAAGGTTCTTTGGTCGTAGGTCCTAGCGAGTTTGCTTCTCCCAGGGACATTAATACTGCTATTGATGCTGCTAATGAAATAGAACCAACAGCTGATGACGCTACTGTAAAAGCGTTCATTCTTTCTGCGAATGGTAGAAACCTGCGAACCTTTCAGGCGAAGAAAACCCAGATAAATAAGCCTTTGGCAACAACGCAGTTGGAGATGAAGGCTCAATACGGCACACTCATCATCCCCAATCCTTCCTCTCGTCCCGAAGGCTTGCAATTCTATTCTTGTAATGGCACAGAGGGAAATACTGCCACACTTTCTCTGGTAGAACATACTGAAGCTTTGCAGGAACTAGTGCCCTACATCGTAAAAAATACAGACGCCCAAACTCTCTACACCATTATCGGTTGGGACTATTCCGCAGAAACAACGGCTAAAACCTTTACAGCAGGTTGGCTGACAGGTGTACTAGCCGATAACGTATATGTCCCCTCGGGCAGTTACATCCTCTCAAAGTTCAACAACGTACTGGGCTTCTATCAGGTGGAGGGCAACGACGTCAAGGTTTGCCCGAAGAATAAGTGCTACTTGACCGTTCCTCCTGCTCAGGGCAGCCAGATGAAGGCGTTCTTCTTTACTGGCGATGGCGAAGTGACGGGTATTGAAGGCATCTTTGGCAACACAGAGAAACCTGTTATATATAATACGGCTGGTCAGCGCCTCAACTCCTTACAGAAGGGCGTGAACATTGTCAACGGCCACAAGGTGCTGGTGAAGTAACAGCCGCACGTACACATTCATTCACTCAATCAAAAGAAATTCGATTATGAAGAAAAGATATATGGTTCCTGCCGCCACGACGTTTATTATTCAAACTAGCGGTATGCTCGCTCTCTCTACATATGGCACCACTACAGTGAATTCAGGGAATGCAGACGATTTCGAAGTCCTCACCAATAAAAAGAATGGTCCTTGGGGTGAGGAACAGAAGACAGGCCCTTGGGACTAGTGATATTTCTCTCTCTAGGGAGAATATAGTTGAGAAGCTGTGTCGTCCTGCTTGGCGTCACAGCTTTTCCTTTCTTCTTATTGGGAATGCAATGTGCCGAAGAATTATCGCCCTTGGCGGCGGTGTGCGATGCGAGGCTGAGATTGCGCAGCGACCTCGGCCCTCGCGGAAGTATTCAGGTCGTTTGTTGCCCGAAAAATACGAGTTTGGCTGGGTGCTAATTGTGGGTGGAATGATGCTGTCTGTGCGCCCCCTCTGGCCACCAATAATCTACCTGAGTTGTTACGCCCTCGTAATATAATACATCGCGAAGCCTCGAGTGTGCAAAACTCGTCTTTTAACATTTCATAGGTTGTTGCGAAATGTTAATTTGATTTGCATTTCGGCGGAAAATGTATTATCTTTGTATAGCGAAGAGGAGAGAGCCCGCAAACACGGGGTTCTCTCCTCTTTTTTTAGGCGAAAATGGCCCAAAAACGGGTCGTTCTACAAAGCATATAGAAAAATCTATATGCCGAAGCGGATTTTCTAAATGCTTTTGCGGATTTTTTTCGGGCCAAGTTGGTGCGCGAATTGACGATACAGAGCGTTGAAAGGTTAAAAGATATTTATTTTCAAAAGGTGCAATTTTATCATTTCGAGTAACTACTTAGGTGGATTTTTAATTGCAAATTTCGCTGGAAAGAAATGTATCGCACCTCGGCCATACGCCCAATATAGCTGAGCAACACGAGCAACGTGCGGTACATTGCCTTGCAATGACAAACACCCCACTCCGTAGAATCCGTAGAATCCGTGTTCAAAGAAACATTGCAAGGCAACGTGCGGTACCTTATTCTGCAATACAAACGCCCCAATCCATAGTAGGTTAAGAATCGGAAGAAAAGCTTTTCTCCATATTGGGAACACTGCAAAAGTAGGGCTTCCCCGCCAACTCCCTTAGGTTTCCTATCCTACATTATGTAATCCTACATATTTTCGGGAACAGACCGCCACCTATGGAGAACCGGCAGGCCATGCGCCCCACGTTGCACAAAAAGCCACGGGTAAATAGCGAAGCTAGGAAGAAATTCGTACCTTTGCAGCTTGAAATCATAGCCGAAAGAACATTTGAGGAAGAAATTATGGTGTATCCTTTTGCTGCCGATGGCACTCTCGCTCTCCGCAGCACTCATACCGACGCGTCCACAGCAGGATGCGCCGGATAGGTGCGTGGGCAATGGCGAGATGCAGACATCCGCGCCCTGCACCGCCGCAAGGGTCTACACAGCCGCCACAAATGTGGACCTCTCGTCACTGTGGCAGCACAGCCTGAAGCAGACGAACGACAGCGTGCCTGACAGCACGGCCGTGCTCCCAGCCATCGGCGACAGCACTGCCGTCGACTCGGCCAGCCTCGACCCCTCGCTGCTGCGCGCCATCCGCGCCTTCGACCAGGGCCTCGACATCGACAGCGCTATGCGCGACACCCTGCCCCACGACAGCGTGAAGGAGCGCAAGCCGGGTATCGATTCGCCCGTCAAGTACGAGGCCAAGGACTCCATGACCTACGATGCCGCCACGGGCTTTGCCTACCTCTTCGGCGAGAGCAAGGTGCAATATCAGGGAATGGAACTCAACGCGGCCAAGATGAGCATGAACATGGACAGCAGTATGGTCTATGCCGATGCCCACCGCGACACCACGGGTACGCTCTCGGGCAAGCCTCTCTACAAGCAGGGCAGCGAACAGTATGAGAGCGAATCTATGGCCTTCAACTTCAAGACGAAGAAGGGCTTCATCAGCAACGTCAGTACGACCCAGGGCAACGGCTTCCTGACCAGCCGCGAGGGCAAGCGCGCCGACGACGGCACCCTCTACCTCCAGCACGCCACCTATACGACCTGCGACGCCGAGCATCCCCACTTCTACGTCAAAGTCTCGCGCGCCAAGGTCATACCGGGCAAGGAGAGTTTCTTTGGTCCTGCCTACTTGGTTGTGGAGGACGTGCCCCTGCCGCTTGCCGTTCCCTATGCTTTCTTCCCGATAAACAAGAAATACTCCTCGGGTCTCATCGTCCCCACCTTTGGCGATGAGACGATTCGCGGATTCTACCTGCGCGATGGCGGCTACTACTTCGCCATCAACGACTACATGGACTTCAAGGCCCTGGGCGAAATCTACACGAAGGGCTCCTGGGGCCTGAGCGGCGAGATGAACTACCGCAAGCGCTACCGCTTCAGCGGAAACTTCTACGCCAGTTTCATCCGCACCGTGGAGGGCGAGAAGAATATGCCCGACTATATGGTGACGAAGAGCCTCAAGATACAGTGGACCCACACGAAGGACAGTCGCGCGGGCGGCAATACCTCGTTCTCGGCGCGCGTCAACTTTGCCTCCGAGAACTACGAGCGCAAGAACCTGGAGAGCATGTACAACCCCCTGTCGTACAGCCAGAGCACCCGCGCCAGTTCGGTGAGCCTCTCCCACACCTTCCCCAGCATCGGCCTGACCATCTCGGGCTCGGCCAATATCACGCAAAATATGCGCGACTCTTCTCTGGCCGTCACCCTGCCCGATGTGTCCATCTCGCTACAGCGTATGTACCCCTTCCGCCGCAAGCACCAGGTGGGCAAGGAGCGATGGTACGAGAAGATTTCGTTCTCCTACACGGGTCAACTCTCCAACAGCATCACCACGAAGGAGAACCTGCTCTTCAAGTCGAACCTCGTGAAGGACTGGCGCAATGGTATGCAGCACCGCGTGCCCATCGATGCCACGTTCCAACTGTTCAAGTATATCAACATCTCGCCCAACCTCTCCTTCCGCGACATCATGTATGCCCGCAGGGTGAAGCGCAGTTGGGACCAGCAGGCCCAGCGCGAAGTGTGCGATACGACCTATGGCTTCTACAACCTCTACGACTGGAACATAGGTGTCTCGATGAACACAACGCTCTATGGCTTCTACAAACCCCTGCCCAAACTCTTCGGCAAGAAGATTGTGGCCATCCGCCACGTCTTCAAACCTATCGTCTCTGTCAGCTACGCCCCCGACTTCACCGCCGAACGCTTCGGCTATATGGACAGCTATGTCAAGACGGACGCCTACGGCAACGTATCCACGGTGAACTACTCGCCCTATCAGGGCAATCTCTACGGTTACCCCTCGGGCAAGAAGCAGGGTATGCTCAGTATGTCCGTCTCGAACAACGTGGAGATGAAGGTCAGGAGCGACCGCGACAGCACGGGCATGCGCAAGATTAGCCTCATCGACGAGCTCAGCGGCTCGCTGTCCTACAACTTCGCAGCCCAATCGCGCCCCTGGAGCGACCTCTCCACGCGCCTGCGCCTCAAACTGACGAAGAACTACACCTTCTCGCTGGCCGCCGTTTTCGCCACCTACGCCTACAAGTTTGACGAACGCGGCAACGTAGTGGTGGGCGACCGCACGGAATGGAGTTACGGACGCTTCGGACGCTTCGGGGGCATGTCGCAAAACCTGTCGTACACCTTCAACAACCAGACGTGGAGCAAATGGAGAGCCTTCTTCAAAGGCGAATCGCGCAAGACGGAAAGCACCACCACTACAGATGACGACGAGGAGGACAACGATACCGAAGATGCCAACGTGGACCCCGACCTCAAGAAGTCGCAGCGCGGCGCGAAGAAACAGCAGAAGGCAAAGGTGGATGCCGATGGCTATCTGACCTTCCAGATGCCTTGGTCCTTCACCGTGTCGTACGGCGTGACGATGTACGAAAACCGCCAAAAGGCCATCAACGTGCGCCGTATGCGCTACCCCTACTCGTTCACCCATACGCTCAACTTCTCGGGCAACCTCCGCATCGCCGAAGGCTGGAACATCTCCTTCTCCTCGGGCTACGATTTCAACTTCCACAAGCTCTCCATGACCACAGCCTCGCTCTCGCGCGACCTCCACTGCTTCGAGATGTCCTGCAACGTAGTCCTCCGCCCCTACTCCTCGTTCAACTTCTCCTTCCGCGCCCGCGCCAACGAACTGGCCGACGCCCTCAAGTGGAACAAGCGCAGCTCCTACAGCTCGAACATAGAGTGGTACTAGGCGGTAGCGGCTCCGCCGCTACCGGTGCGGTCGCCTTTGGCGACCTAGTTTCAGCGGTCGCTTTCGCGACCTAGTTTCAAGTTTCAACGGAAGCCTTCGGCTTCCTAGATTCAACGCAGCCTTCGGCTGCTGGCTCGATAGTCCTTAAACAATTAAGGAATTAGGAATTAGGAATTAGGAATTGCCTTTCAATGAGGAT
>SAMEA3663047__coassemble_191_pt1 | contig 23529 bp, 14 predicted proteins | sample SAMEA3663047__metabat2_low_PE_025 | metagenome-assembled genome bin SAMEA3663047 (sample SAMEA3663047) | pig gut metagenome | biome: pig gut; feature: pig-associated habitat; material: faeces | place: France | collected 2012
GTGGCGCATCGGCAACAGCCAAATGCCGTGAGAAACTGACCGAATTGTTCACACTGCCGTTCCTTCGTGTAGACATTATGCCGGGACCTCAGACAGGCATCCAACTGAACAAGGAGGCTTGGACAGAAGGACGTATGATTCTCTCCGACACACAGAAGGAAGAACTGAGAGGGCAGGCAGATGCTTTTCTGGCATACATCGGATAAAGCCCCTGACAATACCTCCTGTGAGAGTGGAGCAACCTTTCTTTGGCAAACCTATTCCTATTGGGCTGGAATGTCTTTCCGCCACATGCTCCGTTTATGGAAATTCTAGAACCTACGGAACAATAATCAAAAATTCATCACAAACTAATTTATAAACCCTACAGTAAATCAATCTATATTTCGTCATGAAGAGACTTTTCGTATGGCTGTTTCTCCTGGGATGTCTGCAATTGATGCCTCCTGCAATGGCTGGAACACCGAAGAAAATACACCACTTTGCTGTCGGCAAAGGAACATTCCTTATGGACGGCAAACCATTCGTCATCAAAGCCGCCGAACTACACTATCCGCGAATCCCGCGACCCTACTGGGAGCACCGAATCAAGATGTGCAAGGCACTTGGCATGAACACCATCTGCCTCTATGTCTTCTGGAACATCCACGAGCAGCAGCCTGGGGAGTTTGATTTCACGGGACAGAACGATGTGGCGGAGTTCTGTCGGCTGGCTCAGGCAAATGACATGTTTGTCATCGTGCGCCCTGGTCCCTACGTCTGTGCAGAATGGGATATGGGCGGCCTGCCTTGGTGGCTACTCAGGAAGAAGAACATACGGCTGCGCACCCTCGACCCTTACTTCATGGAACGCGTTGCGCTCTTTGAGAAGGAGGTTGCCAAAGAGTTGGTGCCGCTGACCATCGAGAAGGGAGGACCCATCATCATGGTGCAAGTGGAGAATGAATATGGCGCCTACGCCGTTGACAAGCCTTACGTCAGCGCCATCCGCGACACGCTGCGCAGCGTGGGCTTTGACAAGGTGACGCTCTTCCAATGCGACTGGTCGAGCACATTTGAGGAAAACGGACTGGACGACATGCTCTGGACCATGAACTTCGGCACAGGTGCCAACATTGACGAGCAATTCCGCCGCCTTGCAGAGGTGCGACCCGACCAACCCAAAATGTGCTCGGAATTCTGGAGCGGATGGTTTGATAAATGGGGGTCAAACCACGAGACTCGTCCCGCCGAGCAAATGGTGGATGGCATCAGCCAAATGCTCCAACGCGGCATTTCCTTCTCGCTCTACATGACCCACGGTGGCACCTCCTTCGGCCATTGGGCTGGCGGCAACAGCCCCGGCCTCTGGCCCGATGTCACCTCCTACGATTACGATGCACCCATCAACGAATACGGACAAGCCACACCGAAGTACTATCTCCTGCGCGACACGTTGCTGCGCTACGCCGATGGGTTGCGGCTCCCCGACGTGCCCAAGCCCCCTATGCCCATCATTGCCATTCCCGAGGTGGAACTGACGGAATACGTTCCCCTCGAAGCGGGCATCGACACCACGCTCAAAGCCAAGACACCGCTCACGTTTGAGGAACTCAACATGGGTTGGGGCACGGTGCTCTACTCTACTACCCTCCCCTGCATCTCCGCTGGTGCCGTACTCCACGCCCCAGCCCACGACTATGCTATCGTCTGCCTTGACGGACTCCCCATCGGCACCCTAGACCGCACAAAGCAGTTGGAAACGCTCACCCTGCCCGCCATCCAAGCGGGTACACGCCTGACACTCGTTCTGGAAGGCATGGGGCGCATCAACTTCGGCTGGGGCATCCACGATTTCAAGGGGCTCGCAGGCAAGGCCACCATCACAACGGAAGACGGTCACGCTCTCCTCACCATAGAACCAAAGCAATGGGAAATGAGCACCCTGCCCGATACCTACGAGAACTGCTCCCGTGCCTTCACCCGCAAGGTGGAGAGCAAACTGCAAACCAGGGCGGGCTACTATCGCGGCTACTTCAACCTCAAACGTGTCGGCGACACTTTCCTCCATACCGAGGCGTTCGGCAAGGGGCTGGTCTATGTGAACGGCCATGCCATCGGCCGCATCTGGCACAAGGGGCCGCAGCAGACACTCTATATGCCAGGTTGCTGGTTGAAGAAGGGAAAAAACGAGATTATCGTCATGGACGTCACTGGGCCGAAGAGCCGCCCCATCGTGACGGGACTGACAGCACCGATTTGGGACAAACTCAACCCAGAAATTGATGTCACTGCCGACTTCGAACGCCCCGGCCTCACAAACAAGAAGCCCTGCATCCAGGCTGCACCGAAGGCGGGCAACGGCTGGCAATCGTTCCGCGCCACTACTGCGACCACTGGACGCTACTGCCTCCTCTGCATCGAAGGCGTCCACACCGACGCCACCGAAGCCGCCATTGCCGAAATCTATCTTCTAAACGACAAGGGACAGCGTCTCAGCCGCGAAAGTTGGAAGGCCGTTTATGCCGACAGCGAAAGCGGCAACCACACAACCGACAAACTCTTCGACCTCCAAGAAAGCACCATCTGGCAGTCAGAGCCGACAGCACGAAAGCCCATCCTGCTGCTCATCGACCTAGGCAGCGAACAAATGGTATCGGGTCTAGACTATCTACCCCGTGCCGAGAAGGGCGCACCTGGTAGCGTCAGCCGCCTCAGCGTGTATATCTATTAAGGCAGGTCAATTAAATTAGCATACGATGTATATACGGCTATTGTGCCGTAGGTTTTGGCATTACATAAAGGAGCGATTGAAGGTGGGTTCTAAAAAATTGCTTTGTCAGATTTTGGAACCTTACTTCGATCTTCTCCAATGACATTCGGATTTGCGCAACATTTGTCCGACACAGAGGATGGCCGAGAGGAGCAGGGCTGCCGCACCTACAACAATGCGTGACGTTTCGCCCTCCAGCAGGGTGCCGCACAGACCGATGGCAAGCAGACAGCCTTGCACGAGACTGATGCGCAGGGTGCTGGCCGTCATGCGGAAAGCGAAGCGGCGGCGATAGACGAGGCTGAGCAAAAGGAGGTCGCACAAGTGGGCAAGGCTGATACCAATGCCCGCGCCCAGCAGGCCGCCGAGGTGGAAGCCGAGGATGACGAACAGGCCGAACAGTACCGCGTAGATAATCTCCATCGTGGCGTAAAGGCGTCCCTGGCTCTTCGCCAGCGACAGATAGGCAACGGGCGTGTATATGGCCTTGAAAAACATGGAGGGCAGGGCCACCCAGACCATAGGAAGGACGGTGAGGAAGCGGTCCGTGTAGAGCAGGTGGACCAACAGGGGCAAGCAGAGCGACATCAGCAACAGGAAGGGCGTGATGATTTGCACGAGCACGTCAATCTGTGTGTTGATGAGTTCGTTCTGTTCCGTCACATCCTTTTTGTCATCAGCGGCAACCACAGATAGACGCGGGAAATACACCGAATCCATCGACGAGAAAATGATGCGGGCGTAACTGACGGTGAGAGTGAGGCCCACGCTGTACAGACCCAAGGTGGCAATGTCGGACATGTGGGTCAGCATACTGTTGATAAGCAGGCAGACGAGGCTATAGCAAACGCCCGCACCGACAAAGGCGATGCCCAGTCGCACGGCTGGCAGCCCCTGGGAGAGCAAGCGCCAGCGCAGTGGGCAGATGCGGTAGGGGCAGACCTTGCGCGAACTGTTGTAGAAGAGTCCCAGGGTGGCGAGGGGCGTGAGTAGAAGCGCGGGGATGATTCCTGCGATGCCCCAGCAGGCGTAGAGGGTAATGGCTAACACTGCGCCGATGGCCACAATGCCGAAACTGATCCAGGCCAGCGTCTTGAGGCGTTGCGCACTGCGCAGGATGATGGTTTCGCCCAGGGAGAGGACGGCCAGTCCCACGGCTGGCGAGAGCAGGAGGATATCCTGCAACCTTATCTCCACACTATTAAAGATGCAGATGAGCAAGGGCGCAAACAGCATCGTCAGCAGCGTTCCGCCCAGGGCTCCGAGGAATATCCAGGTGCGGATGAGCATGGCCTCGTGGCGAAATTCGCGCTCGCGTCCCGTCTCGTAGAGAACGGACAAGGTCCGCACGCCACTGATGCCCAGACCGAAATTGCTCAGGCCCGACATCAGTTCAATGATATTGCTATATACCGCTACCAATCCCATACCCAGCGTGCCGATGAAGACGGCTGCGGCTTTATTCCGCAGCACGTTGAGCAGCACGTTGAGCACCTGGACGCTGCCAAGAAGGCTGGTATATTTCAGGATATAGCGGTAGAACATCGGTGGTCGTTAGATGGCGGGCAAAGAGTGTCCATTGATTTTTCGGTAAAGGTCGAGCGCATAAACATCCGTCATACCCGACAGATAATCAATGACAGCGCGGATGCGCTCGCCGAGAGTGGGGGCCTGCATTTGGTATTGCGCCGAAACTTGTCCGAGGAGCAACTGGCTGTAAGCCTTCTCGGGAGCCATGACTGCATCAATCATGAGTTCGAGCAACGTATATATAATATGGTATCCCGCAATGTCGATGTCCGTCACCTCCTTCGAGCAATAGATACGTCCGCGGGCCACTTTCTCGCATCGGTGGTAGCCTTCGGCAAGTCGCGGGGGGAGGTGGCTAATAAGGCTGCCCGTGAACGTACCTGCCAGAATCGCGTCCTCATTGGCCACGAAGATGTCCACGCAAGCGCGCTCCAGGGCGTTGATGGCGCAGGAACGATAGAAAGCAATGCGATCGCCCTGGTCGGTGCCTTCGGGATAATGTTCCATAAGGCTCTTGCGTTCGTCGGTCTCAAAGAAACCGAGCAGCAGTTCCTGCGTTTCTTCGTAGGTAAGTATGCGAAGTTTGAACGCGTCCTCGATATCCATCACCTCGTAGCAGATGTCGTCGGCCGCCTCTACGAGATAGACCAACGGATAGCGCACAGCCTGCGTTCCCTCAGGACCAGCGGTGAAGGGGATGCCCAGTTCGGTGGCTATCCGCTCGTAACTTTCGCGCTCGCTCTCAAAGAAACCAAACTTGCTCTTGCCTTTGTCGAGCGTGGAGGAGTAGGGATATTTCACGATGCTGGCCAGGGTGCTGTACGTCAGCACGAATCCGCCTTTGCGTCGGCCTTCAAACTGATGGGTAAGCAGTCGCAGCGTATTGGCATTGCCGTCGAAATGCGTCAGGTCGGTCCATGTACGGTCGTCGATGACGGAGGGGTTGCCCGCTTCGCCTCGCGGCAAATTGCAACCCTTACCTTCGGAGAAATAACTACGGATGGCTTTCTCGCCACTATGACCAAAGGGCGGATTGCCCATATCGTGGGCGAGGCAGGCGGCCGAGACGATAGAGCCAAGTTCGGGAAAGGCTGACGGGAGAGCCTCTCCGTGGCGCGCCATGAGTTCGCAAGCCACATCGGTGCCGAGCGAGCGCCCTACACATCCCACTTCGAGGCTATGCGTGAGGCGATTGTGTACGAAGATACTGCCTGGCAGCGGGAAGACCTGCGTCTTGTTTTGCATACGGCGGAAGGGCGCGGAGAAGATGAGGCGGTCGTAGTCGCGCAGAAATTCAGTGCGACGCTCGCCCGAGGCTCTGTGGTTCTCTTCCTTGCCGAAGCGTTTATCTGATATTAGGTTGTTCCAGTTCATGAGAGGACTTTGATTGTCGGAACCTTTGGTTCCTTAGTTTCAACGGTCGCTGCATTTCAGTGCTCAAACGTCAACGCAGCCTAGCGGGAGCCCAATTTCTCGGCCAGATAGCGTGCGGTGTAGCATTGGGCGGCCGCTACGATTTCCTCGGGCGTACCCGTGGCCACCAGTCGACCACCTTCGCGTCCGCCTTCGGGACCTAGGTCGATGACATGGTCGGCACATTTCACCACGTCCATGTTGTGCTCTATCACGAGAATGGAGTGGCCCTTCTCGATGAGGGCGTTGAGGCTCGCCAGTAAGCGGCGGATGTCGTGGAAATGGAGACCCGTGGTCGGCTCGTCCAGGATGAAGAGCGTGGGGGCGCTGTTCTCGAGCGAGAGATAGTAGGCCAGTTTCACGCGCTGGTTTTCGCCGCCCGAGAGTGTGCTGGAGGCTTGTCCCAGTTTGATATATCCGAGGCCGACATCTTGGAGCGGTTGCAGGCGTCGCACGATGCGTTGTTGGCCGTGCTCGCCAAAAAATTCGATGGCGCGGTTGACGGTCATGTCGAGGATATCGCAAATATTTTGTTCCTCGTAGCGCACTTCGAGGATGTCGCTCTTGAAGCGCTTGCCGCCACACGCCTCGCACTCCAGCACAAGATCGGCCATGAATTGCATTTCCACCTTGACCGTACCTTCGCCTTTGCATTCCTCGCAGCGGCCACCAGGAGTATTGAAACTGAAGTAGGCGGGCGTATATCCCATCTGCTTGGCCAAGGGTTGGTCTGCCATGAGTTTGCGAATCTCGTCGTAGGCTTTCACATAGGTGGCAGGGTTCGAGCGGCTGGACTTGCCGATGGGATTCTGGTCCACAAACTCCACGTTCTTCACCGCGCTGAGGTCGCCTTCAAGGGCCACGTATTCGCCGGGGCGGTCGCAGACTTCGTCCAAATGGCGTTTGAGGGCGCGGTAGAGGATGTCGCGCACCAGGGTGCTCTTGCCCGAACCACTTACGCCTGTCACCACGGTCAGCACATTCAGCGGAAAACTCACGTCAATGCCTTTCAGGTTGTTGGCGCGGGCACCACGGATGATGATGCTGCGGTTCCAGGCGCGGCGACCCGCAGGCACGGGGATGCGGTCCGTACCCGCCAAGTATTGGAGGGTATGCGAGCGAGCGGCTGCCTCGCTCTCGATGGCCTGCTGGATATGCGCGGACTCGCCTTGCCAGACCACTTCGCCACCGTGGCGACCTGCTTCGGGCCCTATGTCCACGATGTAGTCGGCTGCCCGCATGATGTCCTCGTCGTGCTCCACCACGATGACCGTATTGCCGAGGTCGCGGAGTTTGCAGAGCACCCCGATGAGTCGCTCCGTATCGCGCGAGTGCAGACCTATGCTGGGTTCGTCGAGGATATAGAGACTGCCGACGAGCGAACTGCCCAGCGAGGTGGCGAGGTTGATGCGCTGACTCTCGCCACCCGACAACGAATTGCTCAGGCGGTCGAGGGTGAGATAGCCCAGGCCCACTTCGACGAGAAAGGTCAGGCGTGTGCGAATCTCTGTCAGCAAGCGTTCGGCCACTGCGGCATCGTGGTCCGAGAGTTCCAGATGCTCGAAAAACGCAAGGAGGTCCGTGACGGGCATTGTCACCAGTTCGGTGATGCTGCGGCCGCCCACCTTGACGTATTCCGCCTCGGGTTTGAGGCGGTGGCCATGGCAGGTGGGGCAGATGGTCTTGCCGCGATAGCGGGCCAGCATCACGCGATATTGTATCTTATATTGTCCCTCTTCCAGCATACGGAAGAAGGCGTCGATGGTCACTTGTTGCTCGGGCGGCAGGGACTGTTCCGTCTTGTCGCCATGCCAGAGGATGTCCTTCTGCTGGCGGGTCAGATTGTAGTAGGGTTCGAAGATGGGGAAGCCGTTGCGCTGTGCCCTTCGGCAAAACTCTTCGCGCCAAAGGCCCATCTTCTCGCCGCGCCAGCACACCACGGCGCCATCATAGACGCTGAGCGACGTGTTGGGCACAACCAGGGCTTCGTCGATGCCCATCACGCGGCCGAAACCCTCGCACTGCGGACAGGCTCCAACGGGGGAGTTGAACGAGAACATGTGGTCGTCGGGCTCGGCAAAGGTGATGCCGTCGGCCTCGAAGCGCACGTTGAAACGGTGGAGCACCCGCGAGGGATAGATGCGCACCAAGCATTCGCCGCCGCCCTCGTAGAAGGCTGTCTCGATGGAATCCGTCATACGGGTACGGGCATCGCGACTGCTGTCCACGGCCATGCGGTCGATGAGCAGGTAGATATCGCCACTCACATCGGCGGGCACGTCTTCGATGCGCACCATCTCGCCGTCAATATCCACACGCGAGAGGCCCTCCTTCATGCAGATGTCCAACTGTTCGCGGAGGGTGCGCCCCGCACGGGGCACGATGGGTGCGAGGATGGTAAACCGTGTGCCGGGTGAGTATTGCAGGAGGCAGTCGGTCACCGTCTCGGGCGTATCGCGTCGCACCTCTGCACCGCTGATGGGCGAGAACGTGTGGCCCACGCGGGCATAGAGCAGGCGCAGATAGTCGTAGATTTCGGTGGAAGTGCCCACGGTCGAGCGCGGATTGCGGGCTGTCACCTTCTGCTCGATGGCAATGGCGGGCGGCAGGCCCTTGATGTAGTCGCACTCGGGTTTGTGCATACGTCCCAAGAACTGGCGGGCGTAGGCGGACAGGCTTTCCACATAGCGGCGTTGGCCTTCGGCATACAGGGTGTCGAAGGCCAACGAGGATTTGCCCGACCCCGAAAGACCTGTGACGACAATAAACTTATCGCGCGGCAGTTCGAGGGAGATATTCTTGAGATTGTTGACGCGGGCGCCTTTTATCTGGATAGTTTCCATGGTTATTCTTCGAATGGGTCTGTGCTTCCGACGAGTGGGAAGACGAGTGCGGGTTCGAATCCGCGGCTGATGGCATATCGGGCCACCTTCTGGTTGCGCACGTAGTCGGATTCGGCCGTGGTTGTGGCCATTTTGCGCTGCACCACTTCGCCTAGTATTTCGCGGTACTCCGCTTCATCAAGTTCGTCGAGGGCGTTGCGGATGTCGGCCTCGGCGATGCGTTTGGCCGCCAAGCCTTGGCGGATTTTCTGTCGGCCCCACCGCTCGTAGCGCAACTTGTCGTGGGCGTAGGCTTGGGCATAGCGGAGGCTGTTAATGTAGCCCTCTTCCTCCAGGCGGTCTAGCACGCTTTCGATGTCTTCGCGCGAGAGTCCGCCGCGCAGCATCCGCTGCATCAGGTCGTGCCGGCAGCGTTCGGCGCGGGCGCAGTCGGCCGTGGCACGGAGGTATGCCTGTTCGGCCGTGAGGATGCGGGGTTGCTTCATGGCTTCACAATATTGCGGATGAAGAACCAGATGTGATATATCAGCGTACTCACCACGCCGTAGTGGCGACACATGATGTGGAAACGCTCCTTGAGCGATGCCTTGTGGTTGCGCAGGGTCATGCCTTCGTTGAGATAGTCGGCCAGGACTTCATGGGTGTGAACGTTGCTCAAGTGCTGCTTGGCGCCATCGCGCATCAGGCGAATGCACCAGTCGAAATCGGCCGAGAATCGGTATTGCTGGTCGTAGCGTGCGGCTCGGGCCAGGTCGGTGCGGGCGTAGAAGGCTTGGTGGCAAACGAGCATGCCGTTTCTGAACGAGCGCCACGTCAGCACGGCGGGCGGCGTCAGTCGGCGCGGCCCTACATATTGGCCCTTGGCATCCACCAGGTTCGTGTTGCCATAGACCACGGCGGGCAGATGTCCCGTCTGGGTGGCCCCTTGCTGGGCGGCAGCGGCCACTTTGGCCAAGGTGGTGGCATCGTGCAGGCAGTCGCCCGCATTGAGGAAGACGACATAGTCGCCCGTGGCCATGTCTAGTGCTTTGTTCATTGCATCGTACAGTCCTTCGTCGGGTTCGCTGAGGCAGTTGATTTCGCGCGGTTGCGCTGCCAGGCTGTTACGTTCTTGGTAGTGGTGAACGGCTTCGAGGGTATCGTCCTGGGAGTTACCAGCTACGATGACATGTTGTACGTATGGATAGTCCTGTGCCTCAACGCTGGCGATGGTTCGTTCGATGAGCGCGGCGGCGTTATAGGTGACGGTGGCAATGGTGATTTTGAGCGGAGGGTTCACTTTGAGGGTTGGAGTTTGGTTATCGCTACAAAGGTAGCAACTTTTTGGGGAACTGGCAAGGAGTTGGGAACTTGCTTAGCGGGGAGGGGAATTGGTTGCTTGGTTGGGCGGCGGGCTATTCTGGGGGATCTAGAGATTCTAGAGTTTCTAGAAAATCTAGAGATTCTAGAATTTCCGGAGGCTCCGGAAAATCCAGAGCCTCCCTCCCGCCATAAAATTGGGGCTGCGTCCGCGCGGACACAGCCCCCTAGTCTTTCAATAGTGTGTGGGATTACTTCACTTCGTTGGCGAGTTCAGCACCAGCCTTGAACTTGATAACCTTCTTTGCTGCGATTTCAATCTTCTCCTTGGTAGCGGGGTTGATACCAGTGCGAGCGGGACGCTCAGTCACGGCGAAAGTACCAAAGCCGAGGAGGGCAACCTTGTCACCCGACTTTAGAGCATCGGCTACTGCGTTGAGCGTAGCGTCGAGAGCCTTCTTGGCATCATCCTTCTTCAATCCTGCGTTGGCAGCAATAGCATTTACGAGTTCGGTCTTATTCATAATAATTGTATTTATGGGGTTATGAAATTGTTTTTCAACGTAATTCGCTCGCAAATATAGGAGTTGTTGGTTATTTCACCAAGAGTTTTTTTTGTTTTTTTCAATAAATACCAGTTTTTTGGGGCTTATGGGGCCTAGAAGCCCCTTGAAATGGGTATTTGGGCGTGATTTTGGCCATTTTTTTGCGGCTACACGGGCACGGTCGAAGCCTCTGGGTTTTGGTCCGTCCGTTTCTGCCGTTTTTCTATCCTATTCGGCTCGGCGGGGCATAATTCCGCAACCGTGGCTTCCCCGTTCCGCAAACTATTATTACATTTGCCAGCAAGTAAAACTACCTTAAAATTATTCAGTGTATGAAAGTCGTCAACCTAGAATCCCAAGACTCCATCATCAGTAACTATATGGCCGAACTGCGCGACTGCCACGTGCAACAAGGCCGACTACTTTTCCGCGAGAACCTGCGGCGTATCGCTCGCCTCATGGCCTACGAAATCAGCAAGACGCTGGACTATGCTCCGCAACTGGTGCATACGCCGCTGGCCGACCGCAATGTGCGCACGATGAACGAGCGCCTGGTGGTAGGCACCGTGCTGCGCGCTGGCCTGGCTTTCCACGAGGGTTTCCTAGATGTGTTTGACAAGGCCGATGCTGGCTTTGTGGCTGCCTATCGCGAGGAGGGCACGAAGGAGAACATCCGCATCCAGTTGGACTACCTAGCCGCGCCCCATCTGGAGGGTTCCACCTTCCTGCTCGTTGACCCCATGCTGGCCACGGGCGGCAGTTTGGCGTTGGCCTACGATACTTTCTGTCGCAACGGACAGCCCCGCAAACTCCACATCTGCTGCGTCATTGCCGCGCCCGAAGGCATCCGTCGCCTTGAAGAAGCCTTCCCCTCCGACGATGTCACGCTGTGGGTGGCTGCCATCGACGACCATCTCAACGAGCAAGCCTATATCGTGCCCGGACTGGGCGATGCGGGCGACCTCTCCTTCGGCGAGAAACTCAGTCACTAGTAAATACCGCTATATATCAAGGTATAACCATGGAAAAACAAATCACCATCCGCTGCAAGAATACGGGCCTAAGCCATCAGGTGCCCCTCGGCAGCAATCTCGAAAGCGTTTACGAGCAGTTGGGCATCCACCTGCCGCTCGGTGTGACCAGCGCAAAGGTCAACAACAAGGTGGAGGGCCTCCACTACAATCTCTTCAGCGCAAAGGACGTGGAGTTTCTGGACATCAGTTCCCCCTCGGGCATGCGCACCTATACGCGCTCGCTCTTCTTCGTGCTCTGCAAGGCCATCGGCGACCTCTATCCCGGCGCCCGCCTGCGCATTGACACGCCCGTGAGCAACGGCTACTATTGCCACCTCCACCAATACGATGGTTCTCCCCTGCCCGACCATCCCGATGCCACGGCCATCCGCACCCGTATGCAGGAGATTATCGATGCCAACCTGCCCTTCCATCGCATCACCTGCCCCACGGAGGATGCCATTGCCCTATTCCGCGAGCGCGGACTGGACGACAAGGTGCGCCTGCTCCAAAGCATCGGCAAACTCTATACGACCTACTACACCCTGGACGATACGCCCGACTATTTCTATGGCTCATTGCTCGTTCGCACAAGCCAACTCACGCGCTTCGACCTCATCAGCTACGGCGAGGGCTTCCTCTTGCGCCTGCCCGATCCGGCCCACCCCGGTGCGCTCAGGCCGATGCGCGAGCAGGGCAAAATGTTTGACGTCTTTCGCGAGCAGCACCGCTGGCAGCACATCCTTGGCATTTCGACCGTGGGCGACCTCAACGAAGCCTGCGCCAGCGGACACACCAACGACCTCATCAACGTCAGCGAAGCCCTGCAGGAGAAGCGGTTTAGCGCACTGGCCGACCACATTGCCGCCAACCCCGACCTACGCGTCATCCTCATAGCCGGACCCTCGTCGAGCGGCAAGACGACCTCGTCCAAGCGACTCTGCGTGCAACTGATGGCCTGCGGCAAGCACCCCGTGTCGATCTCGCTCGATGATTACTTTGTTGATCGCGAAAAGACACCGCTCCAAGCCAATGGCGAATACGACTTCGAGCACCTCGAGGCCATGAACATTCCCCTCTTCAACGCCCAAATGAACGCCCTCCTGCGGGGAGAAGAGGTGGAACTGCCGCGCTACAATTTCCTGACGGGCAAGAGCGAGGCCAGCGGCAATCGCCTGCGCCTCGAACGCGACACTGTGCTCATCCTCGAAGGCATCCACGCCCTCAATCCGCAGTTGACAGCCGACATCCCCGATACCAACAAATTCAAGATTTACGCTTCGGCGCTCACCACCATACTGCTGGACGACCACAACTACATACCGACAACGGACAACCGCCTGCTGCGCCGCATCGTTCGCGACTACAAATACCGCGGTTACTCGGCCGAGCAGACCATTCGCCGTTGGCCCGATGTGCGGGCAGGCGAAGAGCGCTGGATATTCCCCTTCCAGGAGCAGGCTGACGCTATGGTAAACACGGCCCTGCTCTTCGAACTGGCCATTCTCCGCGAGCAGGCCCTCCCGCTCCTTGAAGAGGTGCCCGAGCACGCCCCCGAATACAGCGAAGCCTACCGCCTGCGCAAGTTCCTGAGCTATTTCCGCCCCATCGCCATCGATGGCCTGCCGCCAACCTCCCTGCTGCGCGAATTTTTGGGCGGCAGCACGTTTAAATATTAGGAGACCGCGCCCAGCCTGGGCCCGACAATATTGCCGCCTACGACAACAAGAGCCCCCAGCTCCCTGCAACGATGTCAGGGAAGCCAGGGGCTCTTATTTTGCTTTGTCAGCGGAGGGGCCTGCTTTGTTTGCGAAGGGCCTCGCTTAGTTTGTAACTACTCAGGTGGATTGTTAATTGCAAATTGCGCTGGAAAGAAATGTACCGCACCTTGCTTGCAAGGTGTGAGTATAGAAGGACAGGGCTATTCCTTATTATAAATGATGTATAGAACCTCCGTACTCACACCTTGCAAGCAAGGTGCGGTACATTTCTCACCTCGGCCATACGCCTAATATCGCTGAGCCACACGCCTTCAAGCAAGGTGCGCTACATTGCCTTGCAACCACCTGAGTAGTTACCTTAGTATTCGGAGCGGCTTACCGAAAGACGTGCTTGCCGTAGTCCACGCCGCGCAGGTCGTAGTACTTGGCCTCGGCCTGCAGGCGCTCGAGGAAGTCAGGATATTTGCGCAGTTGCTGCGGTGTCCAGCCTGCCTCGGCCACGGCTGCCAAGCGGGGGAACATCAGGTACTGCACCACGCTGGCCTCTTCCACCCATTCGGTCCAGAAGTTGGCCTGCACACCCATATACTGCTGTTGCAGGTCGGCGGGGATGCCCGCCATGGGCACGTAGTTATAGACGGCTTCGACCGTCTCCGTGCCGTGGCCCTGCGAGCGCGGTTCGGTGGGCAGGTTGCTCTGGCGGCGGTTGATGTAGTAGGGAATCTGGGGCGAGAGGATGGTCTTCATGCCACGCTGGGCGGCATCCTTGGCTGCACCATCGGCACCTACCCACGCCATGATGGTAATGTCGGTGCCCAAGGGGCGGGTGTTGCCGTGGAGCACCTCGTTCCAGAAGATGAGTTGGCGCTGCTCGCTGGCTGGCTTCTGAGCAATGTGGTCCTGTAACTGGCGATAGAAGTTGATTTGCAGGTCGCGGAAATTCTTCGAGCCGATGCTGGCCAACTGCTGGCGACAGGCTTCGTTGGCTTCCCACTTGTTGGTGGGACATTCGTCGCCGCCGAGGTGGATATAGCGGAAGGGGAAGATGGCTGTCAGTTCGTCGATGACGTCCTTGGCAAACTGGACGGCCTGCGGATGGCTCACGTTGATGACATCGGGCGATACGCCTTGCCAGAGCCACACCTCGTGCTGATTCTGCGGGTCGCAACTGAGGAACTCGGGATAGGCGGCTACGGCTGCCTGGGAGTGGCCGGGGATGTCCACTTCGGGAACGATTTCGATGAAGCGCTCTTGGGCGTAGCGCACGATTTCGCGCGCATCCTTCTGCGTGTAGAATCCACCATAGCGTTGGCCGTCGGGCTTCACCTCGCCCCAGCCGAGCACCTTGCTATTGCGCCATGCGCCAACCTCGGTCAGGCGCGGGTATTTCTTGATTTCGATGCGCCAGCCCTGGTCCTCGGTCAGGTGCCAGTGGAAGCGGTTGAGTTTGTAGGCTGCCATGACGTCGAGCAACTTCTTGATTTCTTCCTTGCCGTAGAAGTGGCGGCCCTCATCGAGCATGAAACCGCGCCACTCGAAGCGCGGGTGGTCCTTGATGGTTACCACGGGCAGGGTCCAAGCCTGCACGTCGGTGGCCTTCACACCTGCCATCACGGCGCGCGAAGGGAGGAGTTGGTTGAGGGTTTGCAGGGCATAGAAGAAGCCAGCGGGGCGCGCCGCTTCGATGACTATGCGCTCGCGGGTCACTTGCAGGTCGTAGGCTTCGGGGGCCAGACCGCTGTTGAGGCGCAACTGGATGGCAGCGTTGGCCTTCTTGCCCACTGAAACCTTGATACCCGTAGATTTCGTGAAGTTGCCGGCCCACCGCTTGGCCACCGCCTTCACGCTGTCGCCCGTATAGGAGGGCACACAGAGTTGCACCTTCGCAGGGAAAGTGAACTGGCCGCTGCCCTGTTGGACAGAGGCAGGCAGGGGAATGAGAGACAGGGGACTGGCGGCTTGCACCAGAGCCACACAAACGCAGGCGAGTGCCAGCAATAGGGTTCTGAGTTTCATAAATAGTGTGTTAGATGATTGATTACAAGGGCAAAAATAGCGATATTCTTCCAAGTATCCCGTAAAAAATTAGTAATTTTGCCCAAAAGTCCATTTGGCGTGCGGCTTTGGCTATTCCTTATAGGTAGGTTCTATAAATTAGCTTGCGATGAATTTTTGCCTATCGTGCCATAGGTTTTTGTTTTACATGAAGGAGCGTAGCGGGCTACGTGACTGAATGAAAAACAAAAAGATATGGTGCGAGAGGCGGAAAGACATCCAAGCCAAATAGAGGTACTGCCTTCCGATGAAACTAATTTATAGAACCTACCTATATATACTATAGGAGCGCAAGCCCCGCCCCCGCAAATCCAACTGCATGAGCAAAGAAAACGAATACACAGATACCAGCGAAGAAATCTGGGATGCCGAAAACACGGCAGGCAATGCCGAGGCCGAAGACGCAAATGCCGAGGCCGCAGAACTGCATTCGGATTATAGCCCCACAACGGGCGGCGAGGATCGTCAGCATCAGTTGACGGGAATGTTTCAGACGTGGTTTCTCGACTACGCCTCGTATGTCATCCTCGAACGTGCCGTGCCGCATATCGGCGATGGTCTGAAGCCCGTACAGCGCCGCATCCTCCATTCCATGAAGCGCCTGGACGATGGCCGCTATAATAAGGTGGCCAACATCGTGGGCCATACCATGCAGTTTCACCCCCACGGCGATGCCTCCATCGGCGATGCCCTCGTGCAGTTGGGTCAGAAGGATTTGCTCATTGACTGCCAGGGAAACTGGGGTAATATCCTGACGGGCGCGTCGGCCGCTGCCCCGCGTTACATTGAGGCACGCTTGTCGAAATTTGCCCTCGACGTACTCTTCAATCCCAAGACCACGGAGTGGAAACTCTCCTACGATGGCCGCAACCGCGAACCCGTGGCCCTGCCCGTGAAGTTCCCGCTCCTGCTGGCCCAAGGCGCAGAAGGCATTGCCGTAGGTCTGAGCGCAAAGATTCTTCCCCACAACTTTGGCGAACTCTGCCAGGCCGCCATTGCCTATCTGCAGGGCGAGGACTTCCGCCTCTATCCCGATTTCCAAACGGGCGGCTCCATCGATGTGTCGAAATACAACGACGGTATGCGCGGCGGTTCGGTCAAGGTGCGTGCGAAGATTCAGAAACTGGACAACAAGACGCTGGTCATCTCCGAAATTCCCTTCGGCAAGAACGTCATGACCCTCGTTGACAGCATCATCCGCGCCAGCGAGAAGGGTAAAATCAAGATTCGCAAGGTGGAAAATATGACAGCGGCCAACGTGGAAGTCGTTGTCCATCTCACGCCCGGCACGAGCAGCGACAAGGCCATCGATGCGCTTTACGCATTCACGGATTGCGAGGTCTCCATCTCGCCCAACTGCTGTGTCATCGACAACAAGAAACCCTGCTTCCTCAGTGTCAGCGATGTGCTCCGCGCCTCCGTTGACAACACCCGCGACCTCCTGCGCCGCGAACTGGAAATCCGCCGCGGCGAACTCATGGAGTCGCTCCACTTTGCCTCGCTCGAGAAGATATTTATCGAGGAGCGCATCTACAAAGACCGCGGATTCGAAAACGCCAAAGACATGGAGGCCGCCTGCGCCCACATCGACGAGCGCCTGACGCCCTTCTACCCGCAAATGATTCGCGAAGTGACGCGCGACGACATCCTCCGCCTGATGGAAATCAAGATGGCCCGCATCCTCAAATTCAATAAGGAAAAAGCCGACGAACTCATCGCACGGATGAAGGAGGAAATCGCACGCATCGATGCCGACCTGGCAAACATGACGGAGGTGACGTGCAACTGGTATCGCCTGCTCTACGACAAATATGCCGCTGACCATCCCCGCCGCACCGAACTCCGCTCCTTCGACACCATCGAAGCCACCAAGGTCATCGAAGCCAACGAAAAACTCTATATCAACCGAGCCGAAGGTTTCATGGGCACGGGCCTGAAAAAGGACGAGTTCGTGGAGAACTGCTCGCCCATCGACAACGTCATCATCTTCTATCGCGATGGAACGTACAAAGCCGTGCGCGTGCAGGAGAAGGTGTTTATCGGCGAAACCGAACGCTCGAAAGCCGAGAAACGCAAAGCGGAAATCATCCACATCGCCGTATTCAAAAAGAACGACAGTCGCACCATCTACAACGTCGTATATCGTGACGGCAAAGGCGGACCCTCGCATATCAAACGCTTCAACATTACGACCATTGTGCCCGACCGCGAATACGACTTGACGGCTGGCACTCCAGGTAGCCGCGTGACCTACTTCACTGCTAATCCCAACGGCGAGGCCGAGGTCATCAAGGTGGTGCTCAAGCCCAACCCGCGCTTGCGTCGCCTTTCCTTCGACAAGGACTTCGGCGAAATCATGGTCAAGGGCCGCGGCAGCAAGGGCAACCTGCTCACGCGACTCGACGTGCACAAGATTACGCTCAAATCGCACGGTGCTTCGACGCTCGGCGGCCGCAACGTGTGGTTCGACCACGACGTTTCGCGCCTCAACTACGACGAGCGCGGCCAGTTCCTCGGCGAGTTCCAACCGAACGACAGCATCCTCGTCATGCTCAAAAACGGTGAATACTACACAACGAACTTCGACGTGAACAATCACTACGAGCCCGACCTCCTGCGCATTGAGAAATTCGACCCCGACAAGGTGTGGAGCGTGGCCCTCTACGATGCCGACCAGCAGGGATTCCCCTACATCAAACGCTTCAAGTTGGAGGCCACTTCGGCCATGCGCCGCCAGAATTTCCTCAGCGAGAACCCGAAGTCGCAACTCCTCCTCATCACCGACGTGTTCTATCCCCGCTTCCGCGTAACCTTTGGCGGCAACGATGCTTTCCGCGAACCCACCGAAATTGACGTAGAGACGTTCGTAGGTGTGAAAGGTTTCCGCGCCAAGGGCAAGCGCATCACCACCCTCACCCTTGCCTCTATCGAAGAACTTGAACCCCTGCGACAGCCCGAACCCAAGCCCGAAGCACCCGAGGAAGACCCCGCAGAAACGGCTGAAGAGCACCTCCCCTCGCTGTTTGATTAGGAGAGGAACTGGTGAAGCCTGCGTGCGATAGGACCAACCTACCTTGACAGATTCATATTTCAAAAAAATAGAAAACCGCTGAGCCACACGTCGCGAGCAACGTGTAGTTCAGCGGTTTTCAGCGAAAAAGTGTCTCCGATTCTTCGCCTTATAGTGCGGGACCGTCGTAGTTGATGATAAGGGTGCTGCCATCGCCGCCCGATGAGCCCCAAGGAGATTCGTAGAGATTGAGCAGGGAGAGGCGGATGCTGTACTGCTTCGTGGCTTCGTCGTATTCAACGGAGAGCGTGCCGCCCGATGCCTTGTTCATATAATCGTTGTCCTGCGAGGAGAGTTGGAATCCTTGGTACTTCACTTCCCAGGTGCGGGCTTCCGCATTGGCGAGGTCCAGTTCGCCCGTGCCGATGAGGGCCGTCTGTATCTTGATCATCGGGGTGAGGAAACTGTCGCTGGTGCTGTCGTCCTTGTTTTTCAGCAAATAGAATTTGGTGAACTGCCCGCTGGTTTCCACCTTCAGCGCGGTGAGTGCGGCTTCGCTGGTCACGTTGCCCGAAGCATCAATGATTGTCAGCCCGTTCTCGGCGGAGGGTTTGGGGTTGAGGTCGTCCAGATTTTGCACGGTAGTCACGCTGCCGTAGTAGTCGGCCACGATATGCGTGCCATCGTCGAGGGTCACGTCGAGGGCTACGTAGCAGACGTTGGGATTGCCCATGGGGTCGTTGTACGTAGTGATGGTGCCCGTGGTGCCCGCGCCGGCTTCGATGGTGCGCTGGGTGCGGTAGTCGATGAGGCGGAGGGTGTAACTGCCTGCGGATTGTGCGAGGTCAATGGTGCCCGTGCCCCATTTGAGGGCCGAGAGGTTGAACCAGACAACGCAGTCGCCGTTTTGCATCTCGGCAGGAGGGGTTGTATCGGCAGGTCCGAAAGCGATGTGGCGCGTGCCGCTCTCTTCGGTCATGCTCAGGACGGTGGCCATGCGGCCGCTGTAAGTAGCGCCGCCTGCAATCGCCGCGGTGAAACGGCCCGTGGCGTTGAAGGATTTGCTGTACGTGCCATTGTAGTCGGCGCGGAGGCTGCCGCCTTGCCACTTGGCCGTCATCACGAGGATGAGGTTGCGGCCCGTGCGGTCCTTCGAGATTTCAAGGTTGCCGCTGGTCGGAGCAACCACTTTTCCATTGACGCTGAGGACTACATCGGTGGCCGTGGCGAGGTCGTAGGTGCGGCCCATGGCATTGAGCGGCAAATCAATGCTGACGGCTTCGCCTTCGCCGTTGCCATATATTTGAATGGTCAGCCCCTGCGTGCTGGTAACCTCCGTCAGGCTGGCGATATTCCAGACGTTGCCGCCGAGTTCGCACTGGTTAAAGAGTTCAACGGGCTGAACGGTGGCAAAGGTCACGCTGTCAATTTCGGCCGTAGGGATGGTTTGCACTGTTCCATCGGTGCGGTGAATTTGCATCACCTTGTAGGCTTGCGCCTGAGCCGAGGCCGCGCAAAGAAGGGCAACAGCCAAGGTCGCTATTTGTTTGAAAGGAATCATTTTTAGTTTGGAGTTTTATTCAATTAGGAATTTTATTCAATTAGGAATTAGGAATTAGGAATTAGGAATTTATTCAATGAGGAATTAGGGCTGCATTGAAACTAGGAAGCAAAGCAACAGCGCGACTATCGAGCCAGCAGCCGAAGGCTGCGTTGAATCTAGGAAGCCGAAGGCTTCCGTTGAAACTTGAATCTAGGGAGCGAAGCGACCAACACGAGGGCGAAATCGCGCAGCGAGGTCGGCCTCGTAATATAACACCTGGCGAACCCTCGCGTGTGCAAAACTCGTCTTTTAACATTTCGAAGACTGTTGCGATATGTTAAAGAGATTTGGATTTCGGCGGAAAATGTATTATCTTTGTCCTAGCGAAGAGGAGAAGGCCCTAAACACGGGGGTTTTCTCCTCTTTTTTTTGCGGAAAAAGGGCAAAAAAACCATTGTTTTACAAAGCATCTAGGAAATTTTATATGCCGAAGAAAAATTTCTACCTGCTTTTGCGGATTTTTTTCGGGCCAAGTTGGTGCACAAATTGACGATGTAGCGACCTGAAAAGTTAAAAGATATTTATTTTCAAACCTGCATTTTTTTCGTTTCGGGGAACTACTCAGGTGGGTTGTTTACCCCAAAAAATGGGTTTAGCGGAGGTCCATTACTTGTGGGGCGTGGCCGTCTGTGCGCTCCGCTGGGGCATTCACGTCCGTATGCTATATGGAAGGAGTTAGGAGTGAAGAGTTATACGTTCGTCCTCATTGAAAGAAACGACTCCTAACTCCTAACTCCTAACTCCTCACTAAATTATCGTGCGACCTTAATCGCGGGGCGCGAGCCCACCTTAATGATATACATACCCGGGTTGAGGTGGCCAAGGTCAAGGCTGCTGGCACCCGTGCGGCTCATCACCTCCTCGCCGCCTGCCGTATAGACAACCACGCGGTCTGTGGGTCGAACGCCGCCAAGCAGTACGGTCTGCTTGTCCTTCCAGGTGAACTCGGGAGCGGCCAACTGCTCTTCGATGCCTACGGGCAGATCGTACATATACTCCACGGGGCCTTGCCATTCGCCCGTGATGGCATAGCCGCCATCGTCAATCACATCGATGATTACCTTCACCGAATCCGAGGAGATAAAGCGGAGGTCCACGGTGCCGTAGTAGGCGGGCGCGAGGCCGTCGGCCACCATATCGCTACCCTCGCGGAAGTGGAACCAGCGCGTGCCGCAGAGGTCGCCGCCGTTTTCGAAGTGACCGCGACGCAGAGCGAAGGGTTTGTAGTCGGAGGGGTATTCGCGCTCCATCACGGTGTAGAGGCCCGAAGTGAAAGATTTGGCGCCCATCTCCAAAAGCATATCAATGCGGAAGATGTCGCCGCCGTTCTTCACGAGCACGCTGTCGCGGCCCGAGGGCGAACCGATGTCCAGGTAGTAGCGGCTGCAACCCTCCTGAATGTCTTCCTTCCAAGCGCGGGCCACGGGAATCTGGTCCAGATTGAGTTCGTAGTCCTGCTTGAGGGTAGAGATGATAGCGCCGGGGTTGTCCTGGCTTTCATCGAAGATAGTGATTTTGCCCACGTACTGGCCCTTCACCTTGTAGCCATCGTCGGTGGTCATCTGTACGTTGATGGTATAGACGCTGTCGCTGTCCATCGCCACGGTAAACTCGCCCTCGGACATGAAGGCCACAGCGATGCTCTTGTCCTCCAGACGGCGCTGGCAGAACGAGCCCATCACAACACTCTGGCCCATATAGTCGATGACGAGGCCGGGATACCAGGTGAGGCGCTGGAAGTTGCGGGCCATCTTGTACGTACCCGGTTTGATGCAGATGTCCTTGGCCTCGCCAAAGAGCGTATTAAACAGGCAAATCTGGAGGCAGTTGCCCACGCCCGTGTGGGCTCCCGTCTCGGGGTCAAAGTCAGTATCGTAGAGGTTGAGCAGGATATTGCCCGTCTTGGAGTTGAAGAAATTTCCCTGATAGAGAGCGAGCGAACCCGTAAAGGCCAAGTCCATGTCTTCGCCAATGAGGGGCCAAGGGCTCTGAATGGTCGGCTGGCGGCGCAGTTCGATAGGACCTCTGAAAACGGCCTCCTTCGTCACGAGGCCCGAGGTGATGGTCCATTCGATTTGCACATCGCCGTTTTCGAGGTTCGTGATTTGAATGGGGGCGGAGGTGATGCGATAGCCTGTGCCCTCGCCAGCATTGTTGATATAACTCGTACCACTGTAGGAGGGATGGAAGGAGAAGGCGGTGGAGTCCTTCTTTGATGCGTATTCGCCATCAGACAACTTGAAACCGTTCTCCACAGTCGGTGCATAGATGTCGAAGGCGGTGAGCCAAGCCTTTTCGTCGTTCTCAAAGATGACGGTGCCCGAGGAGGCATCGAAAGAGCCTGGCGCAGAGGTCAGGATGATGTAATAATTGGTCACGCCATTGCCGAGGTTCGTGCAATAGGCTGCCACGCAGTAGGACAACTCGGGATTGCTAGCCGAGGGCTCCAACATAGGTGCGGTGGCCATTTGCGCGGGGACCAATTTTTTGAATCCAGATTGTGCAGGCAGCAACGAGGCTGGCACTTTCGTGGTTGTACCTACTTGTGCGGACAGCGTGAGTGCCGTCAGCAAGAAGCAGGCAAGGAGAAGGTGGATTGTCTTTCTCATAATGGAATTTATTATTGTTTTTAGGTGAAATACAAGGGACAAAAAAAGCCGCGACTCCTTTGTTGCCGCGGCAAAGATAATGGTTTTCTGCGATGGGGAGGGCTTATATTCTTATTTTTCCACCTTATCGGGCCACATTCTAGGCTTTGCGTGAGATGGTGCGCACAAGTTGACCATTTTTTGGGGCTAGATAGGTGTCGCTATGTTTGGCCTGGATGCACTAGCGGGAGAGGTTCAGCACGATACGACCCACGTAGATGGCGTGCTTGCCGTTCTGGTCAACAGGAACGCGCTTGCCTTGTGCATCAGTGAGCCATTCCAACTCCTTCATAAACGTGTGGGAGTGGCCGCCCAGCACGAGGTCCACGCCTTCGGTTTGTGTGAAGACATTGGAATCGGAGAGGGGATCCTTGGCAGGCCATCCCAGGTGGCTCAGGCAGATGACGAGGTCGCACTTCTCCTTCGTGCGGAGCGTGTGGACCACCTCGCGGGTAACGTCCACGGGGTCGCGGAAGGTGATGCCCGCATAGTTTTCCGTGGCAATCAGTCCCTCGGGCTGCGGAGAAAGGCCGAAGACGCCGATACGCAGACCCTTGCGCTTCAGCACCACGTAGGGGCGGACGAGAGTGGCCAGCGGCGTTGTACCAAAGTCGTAGTTGGCGCAGACGATGGGGAAGTTGGCGCGCCGCAGTTGGGTGGCCAGGTTTTCAATGCCGAAGTCGAATTCGTGGTTGCCCAGCGTACCAGCATCGTAGTGCATGCGGTTCATCAGGCTTACCTCGACCTCGCCGTTGAAGAGGGTGAAGAACGACGACCCCTGACTGAAATCGCCGCTGTCGAAGAGTAGGAGTTCGGGGTCGCTCTTGCGCTGCTCCTCAATGAGAGCAATGCGGCGCAGAAAACCACCGCGGTCGGCCTTCATCGTGTCTTCGACAAAGGGACTGACGGGAAGGATGGTGCTATGTGTGTCGTTGGTGTGCAGGATGACGAGACGCTTGTCGCCGTCGGCCAGGGCGGTGGCACTGAAGACCAACCACACGAGCAGAATGAAGTGAAAACGTTTCATAGGAAGGGGATTGAATTCATTAAAGGTAGGTTCTATAAATTAGTTTCATTGGAAGGTAGTATTTCTATTT
>SAMEA3663047__coassemble_201_pt1 | contig 22709 bp, 10 predicted proteins | sample SAMEA3663047__metabat2_low_PE_025 | metagenome-assembled genome bin SAMEA3663047 (sample SAMEA3663047) | pig gut metagenome | biome: pig gut; feature: pig-associated habitat; material: faeces | place: France | collected 2012
CCGCGCAATTAGAAAGATTCGTAAGATTCGTGTTAAAATAAATACCGCAAACCAAAGGTCCACATGTTGCCTCACAATCTAGAACGACCTGAGTAGTTACCCGAAATGTTAAATCCGAATTTTTTCGCTCAAAAACTTTTAATATCTTTTATATTTTCGGCCGCGAAAAAATCTCTACATCGTCAATCCGCGCACCGATAAAGCCAAGAAAATTTCCGCAAAAGCATTTAGAAAATCCGCAAAAGCATATAGAATTTTCTACTTCCGATGTATTTCTTCCTTTATAATGGCCCAAAAAAAGAGGAAAGAACCCCGTGTTTCAGGCTCTTTCCTCTTCGCTAGTACAAAGATAATACATTTTTCGGCGAAATGCAAATCGCTTTAACATTTCGCAACAATTCGTGAAATGTTAAAAGACGACTTTTGCACACGCGAGGCTCTGGGATGTGTTATATTACGAGGGGCCCTTTGCGGGTGGTTATTCCTCACATTTCTGATGGTGGGTGTCTGATATTTTTGAACACGGATTTTGCGGATTCTGCGGATGCTCATTGAAAGGTAATGTACCGCACGTTGCTCGCAACGTGTGGCTCAGCGGATTATTGCTACTCTACCCTATTGAATATACGTACGCTGGTTTGCATTTGCGCGGAGCCACGCGAGCAACGTGCGGTACATTGCGTTTTCAATGAAGACGAACCCGGCGGATTATTGCTGCTCTACCCTATTGAATATACGTACAGCTGGTTTGCATTTGCGCGGAGCCACACGCCCTCGAGCAACGTGCGGTACATTGCGTTTTCAATGTGGGCATACGCTGTTGTACAAAACAAAGGCCGTGCTTTTTGGGCACGGCCTTTGTTGTTTATGTAGGAATTTTTAGGAAATTACTTGTAGATGGGCGACTGGAGGAACCAGTTGTTGGGGTCGCTCAGTTTGCCGAAGAGGGTGGCATCGTACTGGGTGGGGTTCTCGTAGGGCTTGAGGTCGAGGCTACGGCGAGAAATCAACCAGGCCATCCACTGCGTACCCGATACGCCTGCACCCCAGTTGTCAGCGTTCTTGTGGCGGGCAATACGCATGAGGTCGTAGTAGCGCCAGCCTTCGTAGGCCGTTTCGAGGGCCATTTCGTCGGCGATGAGGGTCTCGACAGCGTTAATCTGCTGAGCGAGGTCGGTGGGAACCTGAGGATCGTCGGCGGGCAGTTCGGTGTAGTCGCTACGGTCGGGCTCAGTAGGTTGGCCTTCGCCCTCGCCAGTAGTGGGAGTGTTGGATTCCTCAAGAAGGCTATATCTGAGACGCTGGGCGGCTTCGGCGGGAGCACCTGCGCGGAGAGCTTCCTGAGCCATACGCTCACCAACGATACGATCGTAAGTGTAGAGGGTGTCGAGATCATTGTGCTCACCCGTACCGAAGGCATGGATACCTTGGCTGTTCCACTTGGCATCGTCGGTGAAGTCGAGGAAGTCGGGGTGGTCGAGGGCACGGCGCATTTCGTCAATTCCGATATAGCCCGTACCATCGGCAACGATGCGGAGGTAGGGGACCTTCTTGAAGGTCTTGTTCACGTCATCGTACTGAACAGAGTCGTAGCGGATAGCGGGCATCTTCTTAGCCTGAAGACCGTTGCGGAGGATGGCAAAGGCATGGCGGGGGAAGCCTGCGCGGTTGATGGCCTCGGCAAAGCGGAGATAAATCTGACGCTTGCGGTAAACGGGCATATTGTAGCGGAAGGTGAAGCCAGAGAGGTAGCTCTCGCTCGACATAGCACGGGGGCAGAACTTCTGGATGAATGCTCTGCGCTGTCCGTCCTCGCGCATATACTTGATAGTACCATCAATACGGCAGTCGCCGAGGTTGGCAGGGTACTCAATCTTGGTTTCCGACTCTTGGAGTGCGTAAATCTGGTTCTTGCAAAGGTTGATGTAGCTGGGAGTGGGAGCAATCTGGCGGTTCTTGTAGTTGACCTGCACAGAAATCTGACCACTCAGTGCGATACCTGCATCACCTTGGTCGGTACTGGATGTGCTGGAATGGGGGTCGAAGCCATAGATTTGTGCTACGCGGGTCAGCGTCTTACCGATAGAGGCATTGGCGGCTGAGGGAACGAGTGTGATAAGGTCGCCATTGTAGTTGAGCGTGGGCATTACCCAGTCGCCGTTCTCGTTGGGCGTGTAGGTCTTATCCTCACCGTTATAGTATACGCGGAAGCCTGCGTTACCATTGGGTATGGCACCAGCATCTTCGAGGTAGTCGTAGTAGAAGGCAGCCGCACGCTCGTAGTCGGAAGTGCTTGCACCACGGAGGAGATAGAGGTCGCCCAGAACGAGGGCGGTGGGGAAGAGGGTCAGCTTATGAGGAATGTCAACAGCACCCGTCTTGAACGTGCCATAGTTGGGGAGTCCGAGCAGACGCTCGTACTCATAGGCACGCATGAGGTTGTTCTCAAGCAGTTTGTCAAGGAGGTTGTCGGCATTGACAGTACCTTCGGGAGAGTTGGATTCCCAGCCCGTACCTGCACTCTCAACGGGACGCGTGATGAAGGGCACGGTGCCGTAGTTCTGAACGAGCTGCATATAGGTCCAAGCACGGATGGCCTGTACCTGTGCATACTCCTTGCGCATGTAGTAGATATTGTTCTTCTGCGCCATGGTGTCAACGCGTGCAAGGTAGTAGTTGCACTGGTTGATGACCTTGTAGTAGGCAGCGCGGTTGAGCAGACCGTTTTCGGCATCTTCGGTAGGAATGAAGTTGGCAACGGCGGAGATGGTGTCGCTCACGTAGTCGGTGGGCTCGCAGAGGTCGCCGCGCACTTCACCAAGGATGACGTTGTTTTCAATCATCTCCTGAACGTTGGATAGGATGCCCAGATAGAAGTTGACAGTGTCGCGTCCCGTAAAGTTCTCGACATTACGGTCCATATCGGGCGTCAGCATATCTTCGCAGGAAGTAGTGGCCAAGCCAAAACTCATCAGGAAGACGAGGAGGCTGATAATCGATTTATTTTTCATTGTATATCAATTATTACGTGTTGAGAAACGCTAGGAGCAGAGGCGGGAGCAACGCGGGGCGTATGCTTCCCCACCCGCTCTGTGCGCTATCGCGTGGTTTACAAGTTGATGGTCAGACCGATGTTGAAGTTACGGCTGAGGGGCAGATAACCGGCATCGATACCCTGATAGAGGACGCTGTTGCCGCAAGATACTTCGGGGTCATTGCCGAGATATTTGGTGACAGTGAAGACATTGTTGGCTTCGCCCCAGATGGAGAGGCCGAGCAGCCAGCTGAGATGTACGGGCACCTTGTAGGTGAGGCGCACCTTCTTGAGTTTGAGGAAGGAACCATCCTCAATCCAACGGTCGCTGAAACGCTCGTTGTTGACCCACTGGTCATTGCCAGGAGCCATTGCGCGAGGCATATCGGTAATCTGACGTTCGTAGCGCCAACGGTTGCAGACGGCTGTGGTCTGGTTGTAGATGTTGTTGGCGGCTTCAAGCTGAGAACGCTGGTAGTTGTAGATGTCGTTGCCGAGCGAATACTTGAAGTTGAGGTCGAGGGTCAGGTCTTTCCAAGTGAAAGAGGTGAAGATGTTACCGAAGATATCGGGGTTGGGGTCGCCAATGACAACCATATCGGCTTCGCTAATCCAACCATCACCATTCTGGTCAACGAAGCGAACGTCGCCAGCGTGGAACTCGCGGTAGGGATTGTCGTTGAGGCCAGTCGGATAGCGGAGGTAACCGTACTTGCCAGCAGCTGCGGCTTCGGCTTCTGTGGAGAAGACGCCGTTGGTCTTGTAGCCATAGAATACGCCAGCGGCCGTACCAACTGCGGTGAGGACGTTGTTGTCGCCATAAACGGAAGTGGTGTAGCCATGGAGGCGCTGCTCGGAGCTAGCCACCTTCTTGCCAGCGGCATCCAGTTCGTAGGTGCGGATGTAGTTGAGGCTGGAGGTGGGGAGTTCAGTGATCTCGTTGCGATAGTGGCCGATGGTAAAGCCAGCTTCCCACTTGAAGTTCTTGCGGTTCACAAGAATGGCGTTCAAACGGGCATCCAGACCGACATTCTTGAGTTCGCCTTCGTTGGCCCACATATAGCGGAGACCGGTGATGTCGCTCACAGCCTTGCGGGTGAGGAGGTTGCTGGTCTTGCCTGCATAGAAGTTGAGGCCGAGGCCGAGGCGGTCCTTGAGGAAGCTACCCTGGAGACCTACGTTGAAGCGGCGGTTGGTTTCCCACTGGATGGTGGGATTCTGGATATTGGCGAGCTGGAGAGCCGTGGCCTGTCCGAGGAACTTGACGTTTTCGAAGTAGGTACGAGTGGCATAGTAGTCTACGTTGTCGTTACCGCTCTCTTCGTAGCCTGCGGAAATCTTGAGGTAGTTGATACCATCAACATTGAACCATTTTTCGTTGCTCATCACCCAAGCAGCCTGAATGGAGGGGAAGATACCCCACTTCACGCCGGCGAGCTTGATACCCTCCTTGGCTTCCTTACCGAAACGAGAGGAAGATTCCATGGAAGTGGTGAAGTCGAGGAAGTAGCGGTTCTTGAAATTGTAGCGGGCATTGAGATAGTATGCCAAGTTGATCCAAGAGTCGTTGGTACCGCCCGAAGAGAGGAAGCTGAGCGACTTGGAGATGTTGGGCATCTTATCGTTGTCGTTGTTGTAACCCGTCACGTAGCTGTCGCTATAAGAATAGGAAGCGAGGCGGAAGCCACCGAGGATGCTGACGCGGTGGGCCTTGAACTGACGGTCCCAATTTACCTGGAAGTCGTTGAAGAGGGTGGTCTCCTTGCCAAACTGCGTGCTGAGGATGTTGCGGATGGAACCGAGTCCTTCGACACTCTTAGAGGGCGTACCATCCTTGGGCACGAAGTACTTCTCGTTGTTACGATTGATCATGTAGCTGAAACGGTCGCTCACGGTCAAGTACTTGTTGATGGTATAGCGGGGATTCACGTTGATGGCAAACTGGGTCTGCTCCTGATAGTTCTTGTTGTCACCATCACCATTCTTGAGAATCCAGAAGGGGTTGATGAAACCAGAGTAACCGAAGGCGTCGGCAAAGCGATAGGGGTTGTTGCCGTCGGTGTAGTTCTTACCAGAGTAGACATTGTTGGCATGGCCGAGCTGGAGCTGGCCGTTGTTGTACATCACGTAGTGTGCATAGGGGCTAATGAAGGGAGACTGAATGAGGCCCAGCACATTGGGAGCAGAGATGTGGCGAGCGCTGTAGTCCTCGGCCCAACCATTGTCGCGAAGGTTGTAGGCATTGCGAACATAGGAGATGTCCATGCCCGTAACAAAGTTCTTGAACAGGTTGATGTCGGTATTGAAGCGGATGTTGAGTCGGTTGAAGTCGTTCTTCTCGGCCGTGGCATTGCTCTGGCTGTAGCCGAGGGAGAGGTTGTACATAGCCACATCGTCACCACCTTCTACGCTGACCTTGTAGTTCTGGGTGAAAGCATTGCGATAGAGGTCTTTCTGCCAGTCGGTGTTCTGGTGGTACACATCGTAGTAGAGGTAGCTGGGGTCCTCGTTCATGAACGGCGGCAGCGTTGTGGAGGTCTTGAAGTAATCAATGGCCTCGGGTGTGGTACCGATGAGCTCAGTGACGTAGTTGCGATACTGGTTGGCATTCATCACCTTGGTCTTCTCGGGCACGAGTTCGAAACCTCCGAAGGCGCGGATGTTAATGCGGGTTACCTGGCTGTGGCCACGCTTGGTGGTGATGCGGAGGACACCGTTGGCACCCTTGGCGCCATAGAGGGCCGTACCATTATTGAGAACCTCAACGGATTCGATGTCTTCGGGGTCAACGATGTTGAATACGTTATTGAAGAAACCATCGTGGAGGGTCGTACGGTCGTACTGCATATCCCACATGACACCATCGATAATGACGAGGGGCTGTGCGTTGGCATTGAGCGAACCGATACCATTGATAAACATGGCTGCACCCTGTGCGGGCATACCGCCACGGCTAATAGTGCGGACGTTGGCGTTGAGGTGGTTCTCAACATCGTTTTCAATGGTAATGGCGCTGGTTTCCTTTGTAACCATCTCGGCATTTGTCACAACGTCAATACCATCCTTATAGAATCCCTTGAGGTGGGAAGCGTTGAGGTAGGCGTTCTGATTTGTTGTACCCTTGATGGCAATCTGGGAAGCGTTGTACTCGGCGTTGCGTTCGGGAATGGTCACGTAGAGAGCTGTGACGTATTCGGGGACTTTGATGGTGTAAGCACCATTGTCGTCGGTCAACGCGGTATAGTAGCGGTTGTTGAGTGCCTGAACGCGTACACCAGCGAGAGGTGCGTTGGTGGCAGCATCGTAAACGTGGCCGCTAATCTCACGCATAGCAACGGAGGTCGTCTTGGTGGCGGGAGTAGTCTTGCTCGCAGGAGTCTGTGCCTGTGCGCCAGAGAAGACGCACGCGCCAGAGAGGAGGAACAGGCTGACACCAGTACGAAGTGCTCCTTGCATAAAATTATTGCATTTATACTTATCCATAATTTTCAGATTTTTCGTGTTAACAAGATGCTAGTCACGTACTGGTTCGATAATGATTTTTCCGATACTGAGGGCCTTGCAATTACCCGACTTCTGCTGGGCAAGCGTCATGGAAACCTCAAGCATGGGGAAGCTACTGTAGCCAGAAGGAAGACCGACATAGTTCTTGGGGAAGAAAACGTCCTCGTAGAGCACAATGTTGGTCACCTTGTCCTGGTCAATCTGGATGTTCTTGACAGCCTTCGTTCCTGAAATCGTCTTCATGTCGTCACCGAGCAACTGGACGTCGAACTTGGGTGCCTCGACAATGGTATCACCATTCTGGTCCAGACGGATATGGTCCTTATTGATACGGTTGGGGGCCATCTGGATGGTAATCTTGTAGCGTGCGCTCAGTATGTTGTTCAGACGGAAACGGATGGTCAACTTACTGTTACCAGACACTGCGTAGTAGCTATAACGGTCATCTGCCAAATCGCCCAAGACTTCGGTATTACGGTTGTCATCAGTCAGCGTAATCATCTGTCCACCTTGCGTCACACAACCCGTTGTGCTGCAAGTCATGAAAGCAGCTTGGTTTTCGGTATGATTGATGAACGAATAGGCGGGGTCAACACGGTAGGTTTCAAGCGGGAATACGTAGCCGTTGGAAGCCTTGACTGGGTTGATTCCTGCGAAGAGAGGATTCTCACCACCCTTGTTGGCGTTATAGAACGTAGTACCCGTCGTTGACTTGAGGGAATCGGCATGCAGGGTGTAGTTGATAACCTGTGCAGAATCGGCTGTGTTTACACCCGTGAAGATGCTGGGTGTAAAGAACATGTTGCGGATAATCGTCTCGTTGGTGATGAGGCTCTGGAGAGAGTCCATCTCAGCCTTAGTAAACTTGAGTGCGTTGGCACCGTTCTTGAGGAACTTACCAGTTTCCTCATCCCAGTCATAGCAGTAGGTCGTTCCGTAGGTGTAGAGGGCAGATACCTTCTCTACAGCCTCGTCCCAAGCAGTGTTGGTAGGAATCAACGCTACATAGACACTATCCTCGTTCTTAATCTGAGCGCCAGCGGCATCGAGAATGTCGTTGTTGTAGAGGAATACAGAATCTACGTACACCATCTCGCCGTTTTCGTTCATCGCACCTTCGGTACTACCTGCGGCCCAGAAAGTTTTGTGGTCAACCTGCGGATCGGTGAGGATACCATACAGGGTGCTGTAGTTTTCGCTAGAAGAGATGAAGTCGAAAATATTGAAAGCGAAAGGATTCGCCCCCTGAAGGGTGTAGAGCGAACCATTAGTGGAATAATAGACATCGTTGCCGATGGGCAGTCCGTTGAGCTGATTGTTGCTGAGAACACTATTCTTCGTGTTCATCAGGCGGACATCCTGCGCGCCAGCGAGGGATTGATACTGGAAGCGAGAGATGTGGTTGCGGACGAACTGATTGACAACCTGATACTCTTTCTGGTCAGCCAAGTCGAGGTACTGCTCAGCGGTAAGACCAGCGGGTACTTCGTAACTGCTGGGTGTAGGAGCATCGGGGTTGGGAGTTTCGGGGTTTCCAGGGTTCTCGGGATCGACTGGAGGCTCTGGAGTCTCAGGGGTTTGCACATTGCCAGCAGCCTCTCGGAGGGCAGCTGCCTCGAGAAGGAGTTGGTTGTACTTAGCCTTGGTGGCATCGAAGGTGCCGTTGAGAGGAGCCCACACCGTGAACGACTGGGGCTGGTCGAGGAGACTGGCAAAGCTCTGAGTGGCATTGCGGTCATCCTCATTCTTCATGACGCGGGTACGCTGGAGGAGATTAGCAAATTCGGACAGCTCGGGATTGCCCTTAATGTTCTGCCAAATGGTCTGATTGCCTCCCATCACAGGATTATTGACTACGTCGAAGTGGTCGTCGGTACAGGCGCAGACCCCTAGGAGCAAGGATGCTCCTACGAGGCTGCGGGTTACCATATTATTATATATACTTTTCATAGAACTGATTAGAATCTAATGGAACGATCTAATTACCAGATATCCTCGGGTTCTGTACCATTGTAGATATTGTTTGGCACATACTCGAAATAATCAAGGAAGCACTGTGAGTCGAGCTTCTTAAGAGCGGACTTCAGACGGATGTAGTAGGTCTTGTTGGCATCTAGTTCGTAGATACCAACGATACGACGGAGGGCGCAGTAGGCACCACCACGACCGCGGACGGGGTTCTCGCCAGTACCATCAGTAATGGTGTAATACTGAGGAGCCTTCATGTAACCCTGGTTACGCATATTCTTGTCGTTTTCGGCGTTCAGTTCATCGTCATCCTCAGAGTCCTTCACCCAAGGTATTGCAGGGTTGTTGTCAGCACTCTGACGCTGGTCAAGAGGAAGACCTGCGGGTTGGAGGTTATAGGGAGCGTCACCGAAGTAGAGCTGACACATACCACGCTGGTCGTTGAAGGCCTGACCCATACGGATTTCGTAGGTACCGCTCTTGGGTACGGGAGGCAGCTTAATGGTGAAGTCATAGAGACCGAGTACGAGGGTTTCGTCACCCTGGTAGTCGTTCCAACCAGTAGCACTAATGTAACCTGCAAAGAGGTAGCAAATCTTGGTATCCGCAGATTCATTAAGAATGTTCTCGAAATAGCCATTGGGGCAGATGGTGTAGTCACCACCGCGAATGCTGTTGGAGAGATATTCATGCAGAACCGTTGAAAGGTCGAAACGAATACGCTCGCTACCCAAGGCATTGATATTTGCAGCATCGTTGACGAGGATACCATCAATGGGGAAATAGAAACCATTGACAGAGTTGTTGTCGTAGGCACCATTATCAGGAGATACCTTCACGCCGCGTTGGCTAGCTACAATCTCGTGGTAGTCACCATGGCGGTCGTTTTGATACTTGGAAACACGATTCAAGAAGATGGCCTGGTTATTATAGTCATTTGCTGCGAGAGCCTGAGGATCCTGTCCTGTATTACCTACCTGAACGACCTTGAGCAGTGCGGGATGATTTCCCATCGTGGTGTAGTAATCCCATACGTTGGTAGGAATATTCGAAGTCTGGGGCGAAGCAGAAGAGCCACCATACTTATAAGCGTATTCGTTGAAGTGGACAATCAACTGGTTGTAGGCCATCTTACCCTTAATGAGGTGATAGGCTACGAACTTATTGACAGCATTGTCGGGATGCTTGAAGTCACTGTCATTGGTACTACCAGGATAAACGGCCTTGCACTTCTCAAGAATCTGATTCATGATGCTTGAGAGGTCCCCATTCTCAGGAAGGGTAATACCCCACTGAGTGGCAAACACACTATCGGTTTCAACGAACGCAGTATAACCATAGAATCGGTGATCGGGATAGTTGAAAGCACGATAGGCGAGAGAGCCACCAAAAGTGTGTTTATCGGGAAGACTTGCTCTTTCGGTCTCGAAATCGTCGTCTATCTCACGCTGCAAAGAGTCAGCCCATGAAGTCGCCTGAAGGAGGTAACCCATGATTTTCATGTTGTCTGCAGCTGCAATCAGACTGGGGAGAGTCTTGTTGGAAGGAGCAATCACGGCATTAATAACGTGTACCATACCATTGGAGAGCTCAATATCAGACTTTGTAACCTTGGCCTTACCACCGATAATATGTTCTCCATCTTCATCCATGTAGCAGTCTACAAGACGGCTCTTGAGGTTAGGCAACTTGAAGGAACCCTTTCTAGGGAAATCGGCAGATTCGTATGCACTCATCGTACCATTGTCGATGACACAGCTATTTGCTATGACATCAGCTTGGTCATCAGAGAGAGATGCGACATCGGCCACGCCGATAGAATCAAGATATTGCTGGAAAGCGAAATTACCGGGAAGAAATACGGTGTAGTTACCACGTGCGGAGAGTACGCTGGTGAGTGAAGAAGCATCCTCACCACGTCCGAGCTTTACACGATCAAAGAGGCTCTTGATAGAAGAGAAACTATCTACAGAAGCCACATATTCGGAGACGGTCTGCTTCTGGGCAATCGCGAAGTTGGACTCGTCAATCTCTTCGGTACAGCTACTCAAAGAGAAAGCCAAGCAGAGCGAGAGTGCTCCAGTCAACCATCCGAAAGACTTGAAATTCGTCATATACTTTTTCATGATGTCTATAAGGTATATCAGACGTTATTATTTAGTAGTGTAACGATCCCATACAGGATTCTGAACCAACTTGCCACCGTATTCTACGCCATTGATCTTCATCTCATCTGCGTTGATGGGGTTGTAGAGCGACCAAAGGTTCTTCAGACGGTTGGTGGTCGTTGTAGGAAGCGTGATGTACGTGGTGAGTGTGGTTTTTGAATCGTTGGAGAATTCAGCCTGACGCACGATATCAAACCAGCGTTTGCCTTCGCCTACAAATTCACGCTGACGCTCGTTGTAAACAAGAGTGAGCAGGTCGGAAGCCTTTTTGGCTGTACCAGCAGTAGCGTAGTCGTCCTTCAGACGGTCGCACTTGTATTCGGAGCCATTGGAGTTGTCGGCACGAAGGGCGGGATTGGAACGCTTGAAGAGGGCATTCACCAGTTTGAAACCTTCGTTCACGAGTGCGCCATCAGAACCTTCGGTAGTGGCTGCGGCAACATCGTTGGACTTCACCAGGAACATACGAGCGATGGCCTCAGCCTTGAGAAGCATGACATCAGCCAAACGATAGATGGGCCAGTTGGCATTCATCGTAGCTTTTGCACGATAATTAGGTTTGGAGCTGAAACCCTTCGACACATCCTTAAGGTCCATAATGGAGAAACCTGTGTTGATGTTTTTGTGATACATCTGGGTCGCAGTAGTGGTCTTGAAGTCGTAGGTTTCCAGCAAACGGATATCAGTTTTTCCGAATCCGCGTTCGGGATTAACGCTACTCATTGCAGAAGAGCTCAACACGCTAGCACCTATCATAGCGCCATTGGAAAGTGTACCACTTTCGTACTTTGCTAAGTAATCACTAATGGCAGAGTTAACATTCTGGTCGCCATCATACTGGAGTTCTAATACGCTCTCATCGCTATTCTTGTAGTTCCACAGGTTGACGTAGATTTCATCATAAACACGCATGGAGGAACGAGAATTGATGTACTGGAGGTAGGGATATGCAGGGATGCGGTTGATATCCTCGTCCTCTTTGATACCAGAGAGGGCAAGTTTCTCATCGTAATCATTCTGCATACATTGCATGACGTAGTCGCAATTGTCAATGGCCTTCTGGAAGCATTCAGCTGCAATATTATTGAGCTGTGCCTGCGTATAGGCAGTACCATCTTCTTTGTAAAGTGTATCGCCTTTGGCCAAGGCATTGCTTAACATGGAGCCGCGCCATAGATACATATCAGCAAGAAGAGTGTAAATGGCTCTCTTGGTGAAGCGGCCCTTGGTTTCGGATGAGTTACTGAACTTATCGCGAGCATACACCTTGGCTACTTCAAGCTGATTGCAGAGGCTGTCAAGAATAACGACACCAGGTGTTGCGGCGATGCGGCTGGCTTTTGCCTCAGCATCGGTGCTCACAGACTTAGTCACGAAGGGTACGTTGCGGAAAGCCTTTACGAGATAGAAATAATTCAACGCACGTACGGCCTGCATTTCGGCCTTAATAGGCAGCCAATCTCCCTTGCGGAAGCTGGGGTCCACCTCATTGCCTTCCTGCGTCATCTGTTCGCCACGTTCCAACACCTTATTGCAATAGTTGATGCCCGTGTAAAAATGTCCCCACTTGAACATGCCCTGTGTGGGCTGGAGAATAGCATTCTGGAGATAGGTGATATCTGTTTGGGTCATATCGTTCTGAGAGAAGTTGTCAGAACGCAACTCACCCCAATAGAGGATACGCTTTGTCACGTCGCTGATAGTCAGCTGACGATAAGCACCGGCTCGAACGTTGTCCAAGTCGTTCTTGTCGTTCCAAAAATCACCCTCGGTAATCTGGTTCGTAGGGAGCACGGTCAGGAAGTCCTCACAGGAGGTCAGCGCCATGCCACCCATCAACAAACTACCGGCAAGAAGGAACTTGCTATATATATTGTTTGTTTTCATTATTGGTCAGTTTTAAAAATCCGACAGTATTGATTCGTGCGATTAGAAACCAACGTTCAAGCTAATGGTGAACGAGCGAGCGCGCGGTGTCTGAGAATCATCGTAGCAGGGAGTATAACCTGAAGCACTGTGTTCGGGGTCAACGCCCGAATACTTGGTCCAGAAGATGAGGTTGTTACCGGAAGCACCAATACGCACGCTGCTGAGAGCAGGCCAGAATTTCTTGAGAGTCTTCTCTTTGAAAGCATAAGAGAGCTGGAAGTACTGGAAGCGGAGGAAGTCACCGGGTTCTACATAGCGGTCGCTCATCAATGCGTTGTAGGAAGCACCAGCATCGGCATTCATAGCACGGGGGATGTCGCGGACATCACCATTCTTGCGCCAGCGGTGGTTCACAGAAGCACACTGGTTATTGTTGCTGCGCATATTCTCAGAATACATACGAGCAAGGTTGACAATCTTGTTGCCAATGCGGAAGTTGAAGTTGGTCTTCAACTGCCACTGACCATATTTCAAGTCGATACCAAAACCACCATTCACCTTGGGGTTGGAGCCACCGAGATAAACGATATCAAGTTCGTCAATCTGTCCATCGTAGTTGATATCTTCATAGATAACGTCACCACCTTCAAACTTATGGTTGATACCACCATAGTTGAATATCATCTGAAGGGGATTACCGTTTTTGTCATATACTACGTTGCCAGCAGCATCGCGAACGATAGGAGCCGTCTTACCCTGAGCCTTGGCTGTGTTCACCTGACCGTCGGGCGTGTAGTACTGGTTCTTAGCTTCGTTGAGGAAGTAGCCGTTGTGGTCGTAGTCGTAAGCATACACACCTTTGTAGCGGAAACCATAGATACCTCCGAGTGCGTGACCAATCTGTACGCGCTTCATCAAGTCGCTAGGACCGCCAATGTTGCGGTAGTTATAGTCATCGTTCTTGTTGGCCAATACGGAAGCGTCCATAGAGGTTACGGTATTGATGTTCTGTGCGATGTTGGCACGGAGCTGTACGGAGAATTTACCTACCTTGAAAATATCGCGGGTATTGACATAGAGTTCCCAACCCTGATTTTCCATTGTACCTACGTTAGCCCAGTCAAGGCTACCGAAACCAGTGGAGGTGGGAATGCTGACACCGCTGTTGAGGAGGTCGGTTATCTTCTTCTTATATACGTTGAGGTTGAAGGTAACAAGGTCGTTGAACAAACCGAGGTCAACACCAATGTTCCATTCTTTCGTGCGCTCCCACTTAATAGTCGTGAGTCGGAGGTTGTTGGGTACGATGGCCTGAGTACCATTGTAAGAACCATTGGCACCATACTTATTATATATAAGGCCTTCGGAGAAGTAAGCACTACCGTTAGTACCCCAACCCGGACGGAAGGCCAACATGCTTACGACCTTCTTGAGGGGCTTAAAGAATTGCTCATCGCTGATGTTCCAACGTGCGGAAACACCGGGGAAGAAGCCCCATTTGTTACCGCTACCGAACTTGGTGCTACCATCGGCACGAAGAGTGGCATCAAAAGAGTACTTGGAACCGATAGAATAGTGGAAAGAACCAGTTCCGCTCATGGTGTGGCTCTTACCAGTAGAAGTAGAAGTAGCAGTCAGATAACCGGGAGCAGTCGGAGAAGTAATACCGCCGCTGATACCCGTAGAGGCGTGGTACTGATTGCTAGAAGAGTTGGTTCCTACGTCCAAACGGGCCAGAATCTGGAGTGAGTGGAGATCGTTTTCAAAATAAGGACGGAAAACGAGCTGGTGACGGGTATTGAATGCCAGCGACTTGAACTCGTAGTTCGAAGTCTTGTCAATACCATCAGCCCAAGTCTTGGAGGTAAGGGAACCAGGATAATAATCGTGGGTAGATTCGGTGTAGGCATTCATCTGCACCTCGCCACGATAGTTCAACTGATGTTCTTCATCAGACTTACCCCAAAGTTTGTATTCAACGGCAAACTGCGGAATAATCGTATAAGTGGACTGCTGCTTCCAAGCGAGGTTGGCAATAGCCACAGGGTTACAGTTGGCTACGCGGTCACGCAGGTAGTAAGAAGTCAGGTTACTATTGTTGGCTACCATACCAGCTGTAGAAGCTGCGGGAGGCATGATGTAATAATCACCCGTTGAGTAGTAATCCTGCAGGTTGCGGTCATATTCCATACGATAGATGGACATATTCGGCATGGCCTGATAGGCGTAGCTCAAGATACCACCATCGTAGTTCTTGTTGTTTTTCGTATAAGTCAAGGAGAAGTTAGAGCTGAACTTAATACGGTCGGACACGTAGTAGTCAAGTGCGAGACGGGTGGTGAAGCGGTCGAGCGACTGTTTAATAACGGTACCCGTTTCGTGGTCGTAACTACCTGATACACGGAACTGTGCCTTTTCACCACCACCGTTTACAGAAAGGCTATAGTTGTGGGTCTGACCGAACTGCGTTACTTCCTTGATCCAGTCCGTATTGTTAGAGTAGTTGCCATAGTAAGCGGTGTAGTCGCGGAGATACATGAGCTCCACGATACCGGCGGCAACGTCGCTCTGCTTGGGGTTGAAGTAAGCTTCCTTCAGCATCATGGTGTAGCCGTCACCATCCAGCATCTTCATACCTTCGGGCTGCCAAGAGCCAGAGAAACGATAGCTGAAGTTGACGCGCGTCTTACCGCGGGCACCACGACGGGTAGTAATTTCAATAACACCGTTCGCACCACGTGAGCCCCAGATTGCTTTTGCGGCAGCGTCCTTAAGCACGTTAATCTTCTGGATATCATCTGGGCTTACCTGGAGAAGGGTTGCAAACTTTTCCTCGGTCATGTTGTTGGCATCAAACTCCTCGGTATCATAGTCTTCGAGGATATAGCCATCGACAACGATGAGGGGCTCCGAGTTACCATTGATGGAGGTCACACCACGCAGACGCATGGAGGTACCCGCACCAAGGTTACCAGAGTTCATCGTAATATCAAGACCTGCAATCTGTCCCTGAAGGGCTTCACCTGCGGTTTCGAAGGAGAGACCTTCCATAGCATCCATGTTGAGGGACTGCTGTGCTACAGAAATTTCGCGTTCGGGAATTTCGAGACCATTCGACTTAATCTTTCTAGTAGCAGTGACGGTGGCTTCACGGAAAGCATTCTTATCCTGAAGCTCAATACGGAAAGAAGATTTGCCAGCGATGGAAACTTTCTGCGTCTGATAACCGATATAAGAAATCTGCAATTTATTGGCAGGATTCTTAATATTCAGCGAGAAGTTACCCTGGGCATCTGTCTGGGTAGCCGAAACGACACGATTAGAAGCGTCCATTTCGACGACGTTTGCCATGACCACTGGTCCATCTGAGCAGAAGACGTGACCAGAGACTCGCTTTTGGGCTACGGCTACAGCGCAGCAAAAGCAGAGGGCAAGAGTCAGTAAATATTTGATGTTATTCATAATATTGGATTATTTCTTAAGTCCATATTTCTTGACGAACGCTTTTGCTCTAGTAGCAGAAGTCCATTCTGAATCGTAGCGACCATTGGTCAAGGGCTTGAAGTTGAGCACCTTGTCAATCTGGTGAATAACTACGAAGGAGCTATTGCTGATGGAGTTCGGTGAAGAGCTGCGGTCGAAATTCGCATCACGAGCCATTACGTTGTAAGGAGCGATGACTTTGGCCGTCACGTTATCCTTGCCCGTTACTGTAAATTGTCCAGCGGGGCCTTGCTTCATATTAAGGTCAATGTAAATATTCTCAACATTGTCAATACAAGCTGTTTGGTATTTGCCTGCAGCCGAAGCATTGTCCACATAGAAAGACTGGTCCTGGAAGTGATACTTACCGAAGTTGATGAGCATGGTCATCATGGCAACAGCCTTGGCCTGGTCATCAGCATTCATGGTGTATTCGCCTTCGTTCTCGGGATCGGGATAACGGTTTGCTTCGATGAACGATGCAATCTGTTCGTAGGTAGGCAGACCCTTGGCATAGGCTGCATCCATTGCATCATTGGTCGGCACGTAAACGGTATAACGATAGTTGTTGAAGAAACGAATCAACTGCTCGTTGGTTGCGGCGTTGTAACCACCACCTACCGTGAAGATGCGATACTTATTCTGCTCGGCGGCCCATTCGGTGGCACTCATGCCTGGCTTCTTCAGACCGCAGGTCTTGAGGTCTTCCTCTGAGAAGCTGCTCATACAGAGGTCGAAGAACTTCTGGTAGTGTGCGGGGTCGTTGTAGAATACATTATATACGGAACGCGTGGTGGGCTGCATCGGACGGTCGAGCAAGTAAGTCATACCGTTACCATAACCGTTGCGTTCTGAGGTCAGGTTGTAACCTTCGGTCACTGTACACAGCTCGGTACGGCCATACTGGTCTTCAATCTGCTTCTGGAAACCGCCCATCACCTTCATGTTCTTGTTGGGGCTGTTTACGTTATTCTTTTCGCCTTTGCTTACCACAAATACAGGTGCGCCAGCACGAGAGATGTAATACTGGGCAGCGCCGTTGATACCTTCTGTGTCATTCTGATTGTGAACGATAATATGCTGGTCAATCATGTCGATGAGCATGGTCTTCTTGACCAGGCCCGAATTGCTGGACAGATCACCATTTGCCTCGCTCTTGTTGGCGGAGCTACCACCGACTGTTGCACTGGGGTCGCCTTCCTGCTGACCAACTGTGATATCGTACTTCTTAGCATCGCAACGAACGGGGATGACTGCACCAGACTGGTTCTTGTATTCGTAGCACCAGTACTTGAAGTTTTCGGCATTGTTGCTGGCAACTGACATCGGGTCAACGAGACCATACTTTTTCAGACCCTCGTCTGTGGGAACGAAGAAGGAGAAGCGGCTCTGCATGGCCTTGAGGTAAGTACTATAATACTTCTTCAAGGGAGCCTGCATGTAGGAGCTACCTTCAATGTAGTTATCGTCGGCACGTACAACGGCCTTCACAATCTGGGTGTTGACAGAATAGAGAGCGGGAGCGAGAACCGAAGCATAGTCGGCGGGGGTGCTCACCTTGTCCATAATATATACGACACCGTTGTTGGCGAGCATCACCTTCTGAATGCGTTGCTTGAAAGCAGTTTCGTCAGCGTACAGAGGGTTGCTCACGTCGAACATCTGGTCCTGTGCGTCGTTCATGATGGTCTTATACTTGCTCGGCACACTTTCGTTGAAGGAGTCCTTCATCATGTTGTTGAGCAAGGGCTGCACGATGTCGAGGGGAATCTGCTGGATATTGAAGTACAGATTATCCTTGGTCACAGGTTTATCTTTGGCATAGCGGTCCATCAAACCCTGACCACCACCATGGAGAAAGTATTCCTCCATAGCCTCATCGTTGGGGATGAACATGGCGGCCATATCGTTTTCTGCTGTCGTAGAGGCACTGATGGCGTACTGGTTCCATCCCGGGTCGTAGGTCAGCGTGGGGAATACGCCGAGCGACTTCTTGTCGGGACCTGTCGTCACCTTACCGCTCTGCGAACGGTCGGCGATGTATCGCTTCTGGAATACGGAGTCGTTTCCGATATCGAAGAGCTTGCGATATTCTTCGGTCAAGTTGTAGTCATAATAAGGTGCGCTGAAACGCTCAAGGAGTGCGCTGAAATAACGCGTAGAAGTCTTGGGGTTAGCCTGAAATGCTTCCTCCGTACCGTTCTTACGAATCATCTCAGCCATATTGTCGGGCGTGAGAATCACCTTGTCTACGGTATGGATATAACCATTCAAGCAGACAATATCCTGCTGCAGGACGCGGCTGCCGTAGATGTAGCTGCGGTTTTCTGTTTCGGGATAGTTGTTGTCGCCAACGATGAAGCCGATATCACTATGCTTGATATTCTTCTCCTTCATCTGTCCTTCAAGGAAGTGGGTCATCATGGGCACGGTCTTATCCATTACCATGTACATACCGCCGCGGGCTTGCTTACGATACGGATCCCAGAACCGCTTGTCACCTGTGTTGTTGCCTTCGGCATCTACTTCGCCCACGTTGAGGTTTTCGGGCAGGTCGCTCCAGTTCCAGAAGCGCACGCTATCCAGCACGGCTGCCGAAGAGGTCTGGCGCAGACACAGGTTCTTACCACCGCCCGATGTATTGGAGAGCATCTCCATCACGTAGGCGTTGTTGAGCATACAACTATTCAGAAGGAGTTTCTTCTGCGCTGTGGTCAACTGTTCGTAGGAAGTGACGGGATTACCATCGATGCCTACCCAACCAGAGGTGCCATAGAATGCTTGGTACGCATCATCACTGGCAGCAAAAATCGTCTTACTACCAGTCTTGGATAATACGTCCTTGTAACCTAGGTCCTCAATCAAACGAATCACTGTGGTGTAATTTCTGGCTTTCAATTCGCTGTAGATACTCCCGCCCAACTCTGCCGGCATCGTTTCATCGAGGTCGTAATCGTCTGAGCAAGAATACGTAAGGCTTCCTATTGAAAGCAAGCACATTGCACCAAGCAATGATTTTCCCATTTTGTGAAAACGGTTTTTCATACGCATTAAATCATTAGTTATATTATTTTTTTACATTTTTCGCGGTAAGGCGTAACGAGGGATAGTGGCAAAGTTAAGGGATTTTTAATATCCACCTTACAAACGTGGCAGGAAAATCTATAAACTTTAAGAACTTTTAAGATTTGAAACGGAAAGCTGAAAAGGCAGGACTGATGGCCACAGTCCCGTTTCAATGGTTTCTTGATGACATTCCGTCACTGCAAACCCATATTTTTAACTATTCAGAGCCTTTCGACTCAATTCTTTTCGGCTATTTGGCAATACAATGTTACAAATCGGTCACAGCGATACCCTCCACCTCAATGAGCCATTCGGGACGGCAGACGCGGCCCATAACCATCGTTCGCGGGAGTTGAGGGAAGCGCAAGCGGAAATAATGGCGCACGGCGGCGATGTCGGCCATGTCGCGCAGGTAGACAACGATGTATTTCAGGTCGGCAAGGGTGGCTCCGCTGTCGTTGAGCAGTTTTTCCATATTGAGCAGGAGGCGACCTGCCTGCGTCACTACGTCGCCGCGGTGCACGCATTCGCCGTATTTGTCAATGCTTGCGGTGCCCGAGAGAAGGTGAACGCGCTGACCAGCCACACTGAAACTGGTGCCGCGCTCGAAGGCCACGCCATATTCATACGTGGGATTGAGATAGTCGAGGGCCTGAAGCTGACGGATTTCTCCGTGGTCCAATCGTCCGCTCAGGAAGTCTACAGCCACAATGGTTTCGCGCTTTCCGGTGTCGCCACCGATACCTGTCGAAGCTATATAATGGGTATCGCGGGTCAGTCCTTCGCGCGCGAATATATTATTGCGTCCTCTCACCACGTCGGCATAGTGGCGGTCGATGTCGCGCACGTACAACCAGGTGCGCAGGCAATGGTCGCGAAGGTTCAATCCCATTGTCTGGAGCCAGTCGCAGTGCTGCTGAAAGGCGGTCTCGGTTTGCTGGCAACCGTCTAATCCTTGCGCGGCCTTTCCCACTAGGCGAACGGACTGAAAATAAAGAGTATCGCCATCTATCTGTGCCACCATGCGGTCGGGCGTGCCGTTTTTCTGAAGGCTTTGACCCTTGACAAACCACACCCAGAGGCTCACTTTCTCTCCTCCTGCGGCGGGTTGTTCTATCACGCTGACTGCTCCCTCGCACAGGATCTGCTGATAGAGGGAATGGGCTTCCCATGCTTGTTGCTGATTGGCGGCATCACTGAGATGGGTGCGGCTGAAAAGCAACTGGCTATTGGACACGCCGTTCAACTCCATCCAAGCATACAACTGCTGCTCTACGGAGTCTAACTGCTGGGCCAGTGATTGCCCTTCCTGGGGATTGATTACTTGAAAGAGGAACATAATGGGCGGTAGCTGCGCTACCCTTTTATAGCGGGAGCTGCGCTCCCTTAGTTTCAACGCAGCCTGCGGCTGCTAGATTCAGGATTCAATGGTCGCTGCGCTCCCTAGTTTCAATGCAGCCTGCGGCTGCTAGCTCGATAGTCTTGGCTTGGCGGGAGCTATGCGCTTTGAATCTAGATGCTATTACTGGAATCAACCGCTTTCTTCTTTATTTACTCGCCGTTTGGCTGCCACAAAGCGCCTTGACCTGCGGTCTGCGCCAAGCGTTTCTTGACCTTTTCTACAAATTCGTAGTTCTTGAGTCCCCAATCGGGAGCTATGAGCAGCTCTTTGGGCGACTGTGAGGTGAATCTTTCTACGGCTATATCGGGACGCAGATGGTGGAGGAAGTCTACCACTAGTGCTACGTATTCATCGATGGTATATAGATGGAAGTCAGCGGGTTGCTGGGCGTACTGACGGGCCATGGCTGTGCCTTTTACGATTTGTAACTGGTGCAACTTGAGCACGTCAATGGGCAATCGGCTCAGCACTTCAGCATGGCGGATGATTTGGGCGCGACTTTCGCCAGGCAAACCCAGAATTAGGTGAACACCAACGGGGATGCCGCGCGCTGCTGTACGTTGGATAGCATCGGCTGCACAGGCGAAGTCGTGGCCGCGATGGATGCGGCGCAAGGTTTCGTCGTCTGTGCTCTCCACGCCGTACTCTATCAGCACAAAATACTGCCGATGCAGTTCGGCCAGATAGTCCAGCAGTTCATCGCTCACGCAGTCGGGCCGCGTTCCAATGACGAGGCCGCGCACACGGTCCACTGTCAGGGCTTCTTCGTAGAGTGCTTGCAGGTGCTCCAGACTATCGTACGTATTCGTATATGCCTGAAAATAGGCCAGATAGTCCATCGCTGGATATTTCTTGGCGAAGAATTGTTTGCCAGCTTCAAGCTGCTGCCCGACGCTCCGCGAATCGGCGGAATAATTGGGGTGAAAACTCTGGTTATTGCAGTAGGTGCAACCGCCCCACCCTACTCTTCCATCGCGATTGGGACAAGTAAATCCTGCGTTGACAGTCAATTTCTGCACCTTGCCCTCAAAATAGCGGGACAGAAACTGCGAGAAATCTTTGTACAAGTGTTTCATAGACAGGGGTGGTAAGGCATCCTGCATTGCAACTAACAGCCGCCGGGGTATATCAGGAAGCGTGGGAGCCAGAGGCTACTTTGTCAACAGGGGCTTACAATTTTCGTGCGGCAAAAATACAAAATGAATGCACTGTCGCCAACCTTTTTAACACAATCTTCGCGCAAGCTTCCTGATTTTTTAATTATTCCGAGCAACGTTTTGCTAATTCGTAATAAATATCTACATTTGCCACAAATTGAGTTGTGCAAGAGCGCTGGCTCTGCTTGTTTAACCCCGTGCCCTGCGGCTTTCGTCCCTTCTTTTCCGCCGCGCGGCATTCCTAAAACCCTTTGCCTATCGACTGACATTACGCTCAACCAATACTTTAGACGTAATGAATCTTCTCAATCAATACGATGATGATCGTTTGGTGACGCTTTATATGGAAGGCCAGGACGAGGCTTTCGATGTACTTATTGCGCGCCACAAGGACAGACTCTACTCCTATATTTTATTTATGGCTCAGCAGAATGCTGACCTTGCGGACGACCTCTTTCAGGATACGTTCGTGAAGGCTATATTCCAAATTCGCCAGGGGAAATACACGGCCCACAACCGATTCTACTCTTGGATTTCCTGCATTGCGCATAACCTGATGGCGGACCACTTTCGCCAGAACACGAGCGCGCAGTTCATTTCGGACGATGATGTCAACATGGAGGTGTACAATGCGGCCACGTTCTACGACACGGATGCTGACCAAGCGCTTTCCAACGAGCGCACACTCCAAAACCTGCAATACCTCATCTCCTGCCTATCACCCGAACAACAGGAGATAATCGAGCAGCGCTATTTCAAGAACATGACGTTCAAGGAAATCGTTGCCCAAAGCAATATCAACATGAACACGGCCCTAGCCCGCGCATCCTACGCCTGCCAGAATATCCGCCGCCTGGCCGCCAAACAGGGCATTTCCCTGGAATGGTACTAAGCAATGCTTCAAGGGAGGTCCAGTAAATAGCTTGCGATGTCGCGGCTATCAGTGGCACGACGACATCCAAGGAAAAAGGAAACCCTACTTTCCATTGAAACTAATTTATAGAACCTACCTATAGCGCATCAACGCTATCGAGCCAGCAGCCGTAAGGCTGCGTTGA
>SAMEA3663047__coassemble_212_pt1 | contig 21709 bp, 16 predicted proteins | sample SAMEA3663047__metabat2_low_PE_025 | metagenome-assembled genome bin SAMEA3663047 (sample SAMEA3663047) | pig gut metagenome | biome: pig gut; feature: pig-associated habitat; material: faeces | place: France | collected 2012
TACATCGAACGTTAAATACTTTGCGGACGTTGTGAATAGCTGACAAAGTCATATCCCCCCTATATCACAAACAACTTGCCAGGCACAATGACTGAATTGCAGTTTGTTGTGAATAGCTGACAAAGTCATATCCCCCCTATATCACAAACAACAGAAGGTCAATCGAAATTTGTCCGATTGTGTTGTGAATAGCTGACAAAGTCATATCCCCCCTATATCACAAACAACCGTAACCTACACCACCTGTCAATCCTACCGGTTGTGAATAGCTGACAAAGTCATATCCCCCCTATATCACAAACAACCGGCGGTCTGTAGGTTCCTGCTGCCATCTGGTTGTGAATAGCTGACAAAGTCATATCCCCCCTATATCACAAACAACGATACCTTCAAAAGAGCCATTGTGGCCAAGGTTGTGAATAGCTGACAAAGTCATATCCCCCCTATATCACAAACAACGCGCGCAAAACGTTGTCAGTACATTTTGCCGTTGTGAATAGCTGACAAAGTCATATCCCCCCTATATCACAAACAACAATGGAGAATGGAGAATGGAGAATGATGAAGTTGTGAATAGCTGACAAAGTCATATCCCCCCTATATCACAAACAACAGAATACTCATATTCTGTTGGCATATAGGAAATTACAAGCACTATTCATAAAACAAAAAATTGTTTGTGATAAAAGAAATCCCGCTCGTGAGAACGGGATTTCTTGTTTCTATATGACCTTAGCAACTGCGGCTGACATGGAAGGCAATGAGAGTTAGAAGAGTTCCAACTGAATATAGACAGGGCGGTCCTTCTGGGCTTTCTTGCCATAGAATACCTCCATATCGCTAAACTGCTTGTCCGTGATAGTGAGAATACCCACCTTACCATATTCGGGTACAATGCTGCGAACGCGCCGAATGTGCACCTCCATATTCTCGCGGCTGGCACAATGGCGAATGTAGATGCTAAACTGAAACATCGTGAAGCCATCGCGAATCAGGTTCTCGCGAAAATCGTGATAGATTTTTCTATCACGCTTGGTCTGGGTGGGCAGGTCGAAGAAAACGAGAATCCACATCACTCGGTATTCGCTAAAGCGACTGGGCAGGTTGTTCATGAAAATTGCGGATAGGACAGTTGGCGCGCCTCACCTGCGTAGCAACGAGCCAGCGAAGCCGTGGTCAATCCCGCCGCCACCATCAAGGGACTGCGTTTCCCATCAACCACCACATCGAGCACGGGAAGCCGCAAGAGCTCGGCCTTCAGTTCACGGGTGAGTTCGCTAATGTCGTCAAACGCCTGCATCACCTGTATGACCAGTTGGTCCACGTAGGGACGATAAGGCTCCATCACATCGTCGGCCAGACAATAGGCGTTGTAGCGATTGTGGTGGTGGATGCCCAGAGTGGGCAGAAGGCCACTGGCCACGAGGTTGCGCGCAATGATGGCGCGGAGGATGGCATAGCCGTAGTTGAGCAGATGGTTGGGCGGTTCTCCCTCGCGACGGCGAGTAAACGAAGGGATGTCGGGGAAGAGGTGAGCCCAATAGTAGGCTGCCGCCCGTGCCTCCATATTGTCGGGGTCGCCACTGCGCACGGCGGCAGCCCAGGTGCGCATGCAGGCCGTTTCGACCCCCACGACCTGTGTGCGCAACACAAACTCCTGGTTGAGAATCTTCTGCCGGACAGTCTGTGCCCAGAGTTGCTTGCGGAGCGGCAGGGAGGCTTCTATCTGAAACTGGAAACGCTCGTGCTGGAGGGTGTTTCCCTCAAGGGGCATCAGCAGTCCGCGGGGCATACTGTGGTCGTCGCAGGTGATGACGGCCACATTGTTTTCGAGCAGGGCCGCGATAGCCCCCGAGGTGATGGTAATCCGCCTGTTGTCGAGCACCACCACCCCTATGTCTTCGATAGGGATGGTGCGCTCGCCAGCCCGTTTGAGGGAATCGGAGAGGGTATCGTTTTTCTCCACCTCGGGCAGTTGGATAACCAGCTGCTGCTGGCGCAGGCTGAGATAGGCTGGATTGCCAAAGAAGAGGGTTTTCTTAATCATACGTTCTATCGGATAATGCGGACGATATTGCCCAAGCGGTCAACCTCCAGTTTCCAGCAGTTTGTAGCGATCTTCACTCTATCCTCAGAAATTTCAATTTTGTTTAATGCTTGGAATTCCGTACCATCCTTGATAATAGTAGCAACATAATGAGGCAGGAAGAATGCCCTATTCTTTGTTGAACTCACAAACTTATAGATTCGACTAATCTCCAGCTTTTCAATATTGGGGATCAACTTCTCATCCTCCGTAGGCAGATACACGAGGTCGTTGGGCGAGAGCCAGAACCGGAGCTTCGCACCCTGTTGGTCCGTTTCGGGAACAGGCGCGAGCCCTTGCTTCAGGCGTTCGATGACCATACGCAGGGGTATTGTGGCAACACTGCGCTGGCCTTCATCATTCTCATAGACACCCAGATAGAGATTGGTTCCCTTTTGTGCTTCAGCATATTTGCGAACCTTGTTACCCGACTCGCCTACAGCAAATTTCTCACCCAACGGCTCGCAGAGGCGTACGCGAAGAATAGGTTTGTGGTCCTTGCCCCCATTGTACTGAGCAATATGGCTGTTCAACTGCTCAATGCCTTCGGGCGAGAAGGCCAGTTCGGCGTTGCCGCCACAGGCTTCGAGATAGTTGCGCAGGATACGCTGAATACCCGTATCGGTAATCTTGGCGATGGTTGCCGCCGTGAAGGAAGCATCAAGGTGTTTGCGTACTGCCACCATGGGTTTGTCTTCATCGGTGAAGTAATATACTTTCACCTTCTTCACCGACTGCTCGTTGAAGACGAAGTCGCGCTCGGCGAACCATGCTTTAAGTTTTTTCTTGTCCAATCCCTCGGCCTGCAATTTTTGAATCTGCCGGCGCAACGGGCGATCAACAATCTGCGACACCTGGTCGAGAGCCGCATTGAGCGCAACCTCGCGAATCTGACGGAGATTGACATGACCATAAATTGTATCCTTGTGCAGGGACTTGCGGATGGCCCACTGCTTGGCACCCGTCTGGGGGAAAAGGCGTTTGTGTCCGCCTCCATCATAGCGCTCTACGTAATTGCTGGCACGATTGATGACGCGCACCTGGTGCTTGAAACTGACCACTACACGATGCAAGGCATCGCAGACATCCTGCGTGAGTGTGGGCCAGGGTTTCAAGATGGTTTGGTTGGGACCACAGAGCTTGCGTCGCAAGTCTTGGCGTGTGCAAGCATCGTGGGCCGATACATTGTTCAGATAAGACACAATAGAACGCGAAGCCAAGGCGATGGCCAAGGCATCTAGGGCATGGTGACGATGGTCAATGCGTTTCTTGTTAAATCCGCGCTGCTCGTCCATGGGCATCGTGGTCTGGAATACGCGCTTGCCATCCTTGTTATCCCAATAGCCATAGTTCTCTGAATTTGTCAGGCGATTCATCCGTTCGAAGCGCGGCGTGACGATGCTGTTCCACACATCGTTCAACCCCCAGTCCTTCTTCAACTTGTCGGTGATAGCACCCGTACAGGGGATGACATGGCGGGAGGTGGCTTCTACCTCGTCCTCGTCGCGAACAATGTGAGAGAGGAGGCCCAGCATGAGGCGGCTGACATAACGGCTATCGTTCATCTGTCGCTGCACGAAAGTTTCGGGGATGTCGTCCATCATCAGTTTCTGAGCCTTGGTTTTTTGGCCGGCATAATGATCGCGCACGAATGCCTCGTACTCCTGCGGTGTGAAGATACGCACATCACCAAGGGCGGGACAATGCACAGTCTGCCCCTTGTGGTTCTTGATAAACTCGTAGCCGAGTTGGTTGGACTTTAGCTTGTTGACCTCTGCCTCACAGATAACCTTGTTGGTAAACGAATCATCGTAGAATCGGGATTTGGGAATGACGTGCTCTATCTCGTAGGCTGAGGTGAAGAGTTGGCTGAACGAAATGGGACGCCCAGTGTAGGGTGAGCAATATTTCTGCTCCAACCACAAACGATAACGATGAATCTCGGCAGGCGTAGGTTGGGCTTTTCTGCTAATACTGGAAATCTCTTGGTAGTCGGCGCTTTCTTTGTTGAGTTGCTGCAAGGCACCCTCCTCATATATGCGCATGAGTAACTGGTGCATGGGGGAATAGGGACGTACAGCCTCAATATGGGCCACCTTCATTTCCTCCAACAATTGCTTGATACGTAGATTCGTGTCTTCGTTTTGGCGGATGGTACGGCTCATACGCTCACGCTGCGCTGCCGTACTCTTCATGCTACGACCCATTTCCACATGAATCTCGTCAATCTGGCCCACTTCCTTCCATACATCGCGCACGGTGCGGAGGGTTTCCAAAACGCACTGCTCTACAATGGGATTGTGCAATGAATGCTGTTTGAAGCCATGAAGAAAAGCATCAATGTCCTCGGGACGCGTCCAGCGGGTCGTATCCTTGGCCTCGGAGTGGCGACCATAAACGGCATAGCAAGCCTGCCAAAGGGAAAGGCCCTGGAAATCAGTGGGCTGTTTGAGCATGGTTCCCCCCATTCGTTCAAGCAGTTGGGATTCAGTTTCGTCGCCAATCGCAGACTGGTAGTTTTCCATCAGATTTGTAGGCAAGGCTTGTTCGTTCCAATGGCTACCCATACGCATGACGGAAAGCAATTTCTTGATGGCCTTCTCGCTATATGCACCATATTCCTTCTGGAAGGGAGGTATCTTGCAGAACGACTCCACCCATTCTTCGGGCAATTGTTCTCGCTGAGCCCAATGCGTGAGAGCCTTGGTGAGTTCCACGCGGTCATCAACGGAATACAGCAGTTGCCAGATACGCAACTCGCGCTCTGGGGTCAGCCAATCGGTTTTGATCTTGGCACGCTTCAAGGCAGTCAAGAAGACATAGCGCGTTTCGTTGCAAGGATAGACCTTGTCCTCCACGTAATTCCAGCGCAATGGATATTGGCTATCCTTCCCGCTTGCTTTCTTGAGGTGGAAGAATCCCTTGAGGAGTTTCTCCTGCGTGATATCCTTCTGATTATTGAGATAATCGAAAAGCCTTACACGCGCCTCAACGTCTGGCAGATAAAGGGCTGTCACCTCTTCCTCGTTGATATCCTTGCTATTGAAAAGACGGAGGTTTTGCACAAACTGCCAGAGACGAAACTCCTGAAAGAGTGGGTGCGATTTGGCTATACACTTGATGTGCTGGACTTTCATCTCTCCCGTCTCGCGGTCCGCCAGGTACTCATATTGTTCAAAGGGACAGTTGGCGATGAGATGCTTCTTACTTTTTAGCGGACGTTGATAGAAGAGCAGGTCATCCATAATAAGGTTGATAAGGTCCTTGCGACGCAAACTCTGCTGATGGGCTTCGTTGTGGGGATACAGTTCCTGAATGCACGCCTCCAGAGATTGGGCACTGGCCAACTCGGGTATAAACTGAGCCTGCTTGGTCAGGATGGCGCGCAATTCTTCCTTGTAATAACGGCGGTCAATGGTACGCACCAGTTTGCCGATGACCTTCCCCTCGGGATGCTTCAGCAAATACTTGTAGATGTAGGAACCGACGGTGAGGCCAGACTCCTCAATGGCTGCTTCGGTTCGCTGCTTCCGAGAGGCGTAGTTGTCCTCTTCAAGAATGCTATACGTACAGATAGGCTTGCCGTCCTCATTCAACTGGGGCTTTCCATCTGCATTCAAGGACGTGGTGACGATGAACTCTTTCGTCAATCCGACCCAGTCCTTCAGCGAAGCCTTGCTCGTAAACGGCACACAGCATCCGTTCTCAAGATTTATATTATAGGTTGTGTTTCGAGCATTGCGACTTGTTTCCTCAACGCTCAACACCTGCGAGGTCATGAACTCTACACGCTTGGAGGTATCTACCTCTTCTTCCTCTCCGCGCAACTGATAATAACCACGCTTCTGATTAAAGCTAAGGAGAATCCATGCCAGTTCTTGACGTGAAAGGGGAGCCTGCAAAGCTTTATGGCGCAAATAATAAAGCGTCCAATCCAGCGGAATCTGCTTACCATCGGCAACGAGTTGCGGCTGGTGCTTCTCAAAATCGCTCAACATCTCACCGAAAGAATCCATGAACAAGAAGCGGTTTTTGCCACTGGGGTCGCGGCGCCAAGCTATCTTTGGCTCAGCGTGATCAAGAAATTTGCCATAAGTCTTGCCGTCCGTGCGGTCCCAGCCCAAGGCTGCATCAAAATGCGGCGGGAGGAAACCTAGCACATGGAGCACACGAAACAGACGCTCGCGGCGCAACAGATAACGTTCGCGAATGCGGCGCAACTGGCGGAACGATGTGCGTTCCTGGGTTTGCGAAGTGGTCACACCACTCTCAAATTTGCTCAACACATCCTGACTCATCGGAAGGATGCGACTGCCCATGCGAATATTTGGGCGGACATTCTCTTCCTCGGGCAGCTGTACCAGTGCCCAACCAATGGAGTTTGTTCCTAAATCAAGTCCGAGTACATTTTTCATAATATTTTTTTGGATTTCTTGTTTGGTCAATGGGTTTTTCATATCTTTGCCAGCGATATGATTTATCAGCTATTCACAATAAGGATTATTCCGTTGTGAAAACATCCAGGGCGGGGCAACTCGCCCTTTTCTTTTGCCCTTTTTTCTCATTTCCTCTTCCGAGGCTGCGAATACCAGAAGGAAATAGCCGTGTGAGGCTTGAGGGCATCGCGCTCAGGGAGGGCAATGGGCATAATGCCGCACAGGAGACTGGTAAAAAACCATCCAATTGCAAAAATACAAAAAATCCGTTCGCAGCCTCTTGAGAAGGCAGATTATTCTCACCTTTGCTTTTGTCCTGTTGGCTGACCCTGCATAAATGCTCATGATAGGGTCGAAGGCCATTGCTGTTCAATTGTTTTCTTACTCCACGATTCTTTCCAATGTCACAAATATCCCGAACTGAGTTTCAAGTGTTCGCATGACACGCTGCCTTTCGGCTGCCATGGATGGAGGAAATCGAAGAGCAGCGCATTCTGGTGCGGCGAGGGTGATACGCCCTGCTTCCCCTCCCATTGCATGAGAACCTACCTTTAGTAACTACCAACTATGATTTTTGTTTGGCCTCACATTGCAGGCAACGCCCGGCACATTGCATCCCACTCCCTTCTCACACCTAGCACGATGCGGTACGATTCTCACCCATGACTGGGTAGCTTCTAATTTACGCCAAATAAAAAGCACGAGAGAACCTCTTTGCGGAGATTCTCTCGTGCTTTTTTGTTGGGGACGGCAACAGGCGCGGGGGCGTGTTGCGTGTTAGATTTCTTAGATTATTTGCTAGGCGCAGCGGGTGCGGGAGCAGCGGGTGCAGCAGGTGTGGTCTTGGCAGCGGGTGCGGGCTGGGCTGCGGGAGCGGGAGCGGGTGCTGTGGTCTTCATATCCTTGACAATGCTTTCGGAGCCCTGCTTGGGACCGCCAAGGCAGAATGCGGATGCGACGCTGAAGATAACGAGGAGGGCGGCGAGCGTCCATGTGGTCTTCTCAATTACGTCGGTTGTCTTGCGCACGCCCATAATCTGGTTGGACGAAGCGAAGTCGGAGGCGAGACCACCACCCTTGGACTCCTGAATCAGGACGATGAAAGCGAGGAGCACGGCTGTGATGACGGCCAGAATTACAAATACGTCGTACATGGTTGTTTATTGTTTTTGATATTTATTATTTATAATCAGTTTCTGGAGGAAGCGAATTTGGTCTGCAAAGTAACTATTTTTTTTTGGATGGTGCAAGTTTAACTTGCGTATAATTTCTATCGCTTTCTCATATCGGCCTTGTTTGATATAGATTTTGGCCAAGGTTTCTGTGAAATAGTCCTCTTCTGGCTCGCTTTCGGCAGCGGCTGGGGCGGCAGTTGTGGAGCCCGGCGTGTCTTGTTCGGGGAGGACAATGCGCTCGTCGCCGTGGTCCAAATAGTCGTCTAAGAGGCTGGCCGAGCGTTCTGAGCGTCCGCTCTCGGCGGGCGCGGATGCCGGGGTGGCATCTTCCAGTTGCATGAGATAGGCCACGTAGTCTTTGGCGGGGTCGGCAGCAGGCGCATTTCCTTTGGTGGGTTTGGATTCGGCGGCCAGGGCACTGTCGAGGAAACTGTCGATGAGGCTGACTGTGCGGTCGCCATCGGGGATGGGTGCAGGCTCGGGTTCGCACTCAAGCGGTTCGGGCTGGATGCGGTAGTTGACGGCTTCAATCATCTCGAAGAGGGCGCGGCGGTCGGACACGAGCGGTGCTGCGCGGCGCAGTTCTTCGCCAAACGAGGCATCGTGGAGGAGGAAAAGGTTGCGGAGAAACAGCAGGCGCGCCGCCTGGAAATAGGGATAGCGGGCTACGAGTTCTCGCAGTCCGTAGAGCGTATCTTTGTCCAGGCGCTCAGGGTGTTGAATGAGTTCGTGAATGCGCTGTTGCATATTCTCTTTAGGGATATCGGTGGGTCCTATCCAGTGAGACTCATAAACTGCTTGATGGATCTTACCGTCAATTATACTTTTGTTATTTATATCTGGTACGTGACTAGGAGCAGAAGAATCTCCTTAGCTGCTCTCTGTCCGATGAATATTTATGTTCACATAAGTAATGTAACGACATCTTAAGCGAATGGATTTCGTCGTTATCTTTTATGGCTGCGAACAATGCCTTGAAACGAGGATCTGAGTTAGACGACACCTTTTTGGTTTCATCGGTAAATCTCTTTAATTCTCTTGAGAATCCAAAATCCTCAACATTTACGTTTTGTTCTTCCGCACAGTCCAAAACAAATTTGTCAACGGCAGGTGCTATTGTGATGAGATACTGATGGCACTCTCGATGTTTCATCAATGTCAGATGTTCGGTTTGGCCGATGGTATCACATTCTTGGATATAACCCAGCTGGACTTTATCCTTATCAATAATCCCGATAGCAAACTTATCGGCAAAAGTTGATTTCAATTGGCCTACCACCTTAGAACAACAATGCTGGTGATTGACACCTGCATTTAATAGATATTCTATTAGGTTGGTGTCCACGAAACATTCGGGCATGACATGAAGTAGTTTGTTCCGCTTCATACGTACAGTTCGAAATTAAAGAACATATCTACGCCATTGTCGTATATCTCATGGATTTCCTCTTCGCTTAATTGTCGTACACAATATGACCTCTCCTCGTCTTTGGATGGGTATGTAAATAATACATTCATTCCTGCCGGAGAGATTTTTATGAGTTGATTTAGCACGTATGGACTATGAGTTGCAATGAACAACATATCATTATGTTGCTTGATCGCATCTAACAACCAATTGATAAATTTACATTGTGTAGGAGGGAATAAATTATCCTCTGGTTCTTCAAGGAATATCTCACTATGATCCACATGGATATAGTTGTGGCAGATAGTTCTGAAGCGATCTGCTTCTTCCTTGCTCTCAAAGTTATAATCATACCCTTCTATTGTTATGACTTCGGGACGGGTGGCTTCCTCCCTACTCTTAACTTTGTTGTATAAGATAGAGAGTAGGTTTTTGCGCTCTTCTTTTTGGTCATACGAAATCTTGCCATGATGGTCGTTGTATTGACCGTTTACAAGATAATCCAAATGCACATACATGGGAAGGAGAGATTGCACACCGCTGGAACTCTCTCTAAGCATCAATGGTTTACCATTTTCCAAACGAATGGTGTCGGCATTTGACAGACTATCATAGGAATACGACAATCCAAGGTCTAGGACGTTTTCTTCGGTCTTAACAAACTTGCGAGCCTTATCCCAATCCGACATGAACTCAATCATATTCCCATCCATTGACAAGGAACTCCAGCCAGGAATTGCAGCCACCAAGTTTCTGTCGGCAGGGATATAGCTCACTTTGGGGCGTCGATATTCCCAGCGTTTGGATTTCCATACCATCTTAAAGGTTTTGAACAGATGGTCATAACTGAATTTCAAATAGCGAGTTTCATATTCAATGTATGTATTGTCTTGAATATAACTGACCATTTTGTAGTAATCAGTCATGATGTCAATAAACGCACTACCCTTGCCAAAACCATTTGTTTTCTGCGTGAGTTCCAAACGCTTTTCTACCCAAGAACAATAGCACGCCGTCTTCAGTACACAACTCTTTCCAGAGCTCTGCATACCTGTAATGATATTCACTCGGCCGAATGCAAGATTAGCCTCCTTGATAGGGCCGAAGTTCTTTATAAGCAGACGTTTCATTGCATAAACTTGTTGAAGGTAGGTGCTATAGGTGGGTGCTGTAAACTCGTTTCAACAGCAGGCAAACTAACTGGCAAGGCCTTTCCTACCAGTCGGCCACGGTTGCGTTGAATATCTGGTCCGTCAGGTCCTTGACCATTTCGTTGACGAGGGTTTCCTGCACGGCGGCCAGTTGTTGCGAAGCGTCGTATTGGGTGGTGGCGGAGAATTGTTTCTCCCATGTTTCGCCCGTCTTTGCGTTGCGGAATCGGATATTGACGGTCATGCGGAGCTGCACCTGCGAGGAGAATCCGTCGGCCGAGACAGCTTTATTGAATTGGTCGTAGCCTGTAATCTCGCCTGCGATATGTAGGTCGCCACCTCTTTTAACCATCTTGAGGCGCGTCTGGTTGGCGTAGAGGTCTTGGAGTTTGTTGTTGAAGATAGCCTCCATCGGGGCCCAGCCATAGGGTGCGCGGTTGGCGATTTTGTCTATCTGAATCGTCTTTATCAGGTCGTAGTTGATACTGGTTCCTGTGAACTTATAGCTGATGGTGCAGGCGGTGAGGCTCAGACATACGATGGCCGCCAGCATACCTATATATATATATAGTCGGCGCGGGGGCAGATGTCGGCGTGACGTGCGCTGCTGTGCGGTTGTGGTGTTAGTCGAGGCCATATTCCTTGATTTTTCGATAGAGTGTACGCTCGCTGATGCGCAGGCGAGCGGCGGTGATGCGGCGGTTGCCACCATTTTTTTCAAGGGTGGTGCGTATCATTTCGCGTTCCACGTCTTCGAGTGTCCCCGTCATCTTGCTGGGCTCTGCAGCTGGCTCTGCATCGCGCACCTCCTCCACATCCATGTACTGAGCGCGTTCATCCTCCTTGACGGCGTGGGGAGCGGCGGGGCTATGTGGGTGGGCGGACGGAGTTTCTACGTAGCCCAGGTCGGTATGGCGGGGCAAGGGCATCGGCGCGCCCGTTGCGGCTCCCGTATCTCCAACTCCGAGGATGCGCTTCAGTTCGTTGACTTCGCGGCGCAGGTCAACGAGCATTTGGAAGATGAGTTCGCGCTCCTGCTCATAGGCATGCACTTCGGCAGTGCGCGCCACGGGGCGAAGGGGTACCACCTGTCCTGTCGTCGTGCTGCGCTGCGGCAGATAGGTGCGCAAGATGTCGGCGGTGATTTCGCGCTCCTCGCAGGTGACGGACATATTTTCCGCAATATTCTTGAGCTGTCGCACATTGCCGGGCCAGTCGTAGGCGAGGAGCACAGCGGTGGCCTCGGCATCCAATCGGATGGGCGGCATCTTGTATTGTTCGCTCATCTCGAGGGCGAACTTTTTGAAGAGCAAGACGGCATCCTGTCCGCGTTCGCGCAGGGCGGGAATTTGGATGGACACGGAGTTGAGTCGATAGTAGAGGTCCTGTCGGAAACGTCCTTCGGCGATGGCTTGGTCCATGTTGACGTTGGTCGCCGCTACGATGCGCACGTTCGTACGTTTGACCTCGCTGGAACCTACGGGGATAAACTCGCCCGTTTCGAGCACGCGCAAGAGGCGGGCCTGGGTGGGCAAGGGGAGTTCGCCCACTTCGTCGAGGAAGAGGGTGCCGCCGTTGGCAGCGGAAAAATATCCTTCGCGGCTGTCCACCGCACCAGTAAATGCGCCCTTCACATGACCGAAGAGTTCCGAATCTATCGTACCTTCGGGAATGGCACCGCAGTTGACGGCAAGGTATTTCTTGTTTCTGCGCTGGCTAGCGTCGTGAATGATGCGCGGGAAAACCTCTTTGCCTACGCCGTTCTCGCCCATGACGAGTACGGAGAAGTCTATCGGCGCCACCTTCATCGCCATCTCAATCGCACGATTCAGCCCATCGCAGTTGCCCACGATGCTATAGCGTTGCTTGATGGCTTGTATCTGTGCGGTTGTCATGGTGCTGCAAATATACGAAAAATTTCGTTTGGTGGCATGATTCGTGCGCCAGAAAGGTGCACCTCTCCCCTCCCCTTTTGTGCGAAGGCGGAAACTGGCGATGCTGCTTTTCTTTCCTTTGACGCTTTTGTAATGGGCCTGGTTGCCTGATTCGTCAATGCGTTAATCCTCTTCGTCAAAGTCGAAATCGTCAAGGCCGTCCAGAAATTCGGGAGTCTGAAAGTCGTCGATGGCGCGGCGGTCTTTTTTCGTGGGACGTCCTGTGCCGCGTGCGCGGTCCACAAATCCGCTGATACGGCTCATTTCCAGCAGTTCGTACTGCTCGGGCGTGGTGACATTCTCCAAGATATCGGGCAGGAGTTTTGCACCCACGCGCTTTTCGATGGACTGTTTGACGAGGAAGGTGTAGGTAATGGGCGGTTTCTTCACGCCCACCTTGTCGCCTACCTTGACGGTGCGCGAGGGTTTGGTCTGCGCGCCGTTGATGGTGATGCGTCCGTTTTTGCAGGCATCGGCTGCCAGGGTACGTGTCTTGAAGATGCGGGCGGCCCAGAGCCACTTGTCAATGCGTGCTTCTTGGTTGGCCATTCTATCGTTTGTTGAAATGGTTCATGGTAAACTGAATGCCGCTGAGCGCGAAACTCTTTATCATTTCGGCAGCCACATCCAGCCGTTCGGGCAGGGCAGCCTCGTCCTCGGGCGACAGGTTGCCGAGCACGTAGTCGACTTGTCCGCCGCGGGGGAAGTCGTTGCCGATGCCGAAGCGCAGACGTGCGTATTGCTGTGTGCCGAGCACCTGTGTGATGTGGCGCAAACCATTGTGGCCTGCCTCGCTGCCGCCGGGCTTCATGCGCAGACTGCCGAAGGGGAGGGCGAGGTCGTCAACCACCACGAGGAGGCGTTCGAGTTCTATCTTTTTCTCGTTCATCCAGTAGCGCACGGCGTTTCCACTGAGGTTCATATAGGTGGAGGGCTTGAGCAGGAAGAGGGTCTGGTTCTTCACGCGCAGTTCGCTGATGAAACCATAGCGTTTGTCCTGAAAGGTCACATCGGCCGCAGCGGCCATTGCGTCCAGCACGCGAAAGCCGATATTGTGGCGCGTTCTGGCATACTCGGGTCCGATATTGCCCAAGCCTACGATGAGATGGTTCATGGTATTCTTATTTGAGTCGGACGAGGAATTTCCGAGATTCCTCAGCCAATTTAGGAAAGAGAACATATTGGTTTGGGAGAGCCCCATCTGAAAGTTCACGTCCGCATATAGCGGACTATCGAAGACAGGTGCTATACATTTACTCCAATGGAAAGCAGCGTTTCTATTTTGCTTGGATGTCTTCAAGCCTCTCACACCATATCTTCTTGTTTTTCACTGAAGTAACGTAGCCTGCCACGCTCCTTCATGTAAAACAAAAACGTCTGGCACGATAGGCAAAAAATCATTGCAAGCTAATTGACAGTACCTACCTATAATACCGCTGCAATTTTTCTAACTTTTGCAAGTTTCTGAATAAACGACTGATCCCGTTTTGCGGTAATCATATCATATTCGGCTTGCAGATTCAACAACAAGTGTGCCGGAATATCCATTGCTTGTTCACAAAGCAAAGCGAACTTGGTATTAACGGCTCGTTTTCCCCTTACAATGTCATTCAAGACGGTATAGGAAACCCCCATATCGGCGGCAAGTTGTTTTTGAGATATGCCCCGGCATTCGATTTCATCTTTGAGCAAATCACCTGGATGCGTTGGCTCAAGCGGTTCCAGATTATTTGCTATCATTTTCGGGTCTATTCCTTTTATGGTAATCATAATAATTCAGTTATAATGATTTGACAATTCCAATATATTGCAGATGTAAACAATCGTTTCGCCATCTTCTTCTATCACAGTAAATTCTATTCGGTATTGGTCGTTTACTCTGATTGATGAAATGCCAGCCTTGTCACCTTTTAGCACCTCATACCGCAATGATGGCAACCGAAACAAATCGTCAATTCTGTTTGCGCCTTTAAGATAATCTACTCCTCTTATATACCGCTTGATTATGTCAGGTTGGAAGCGATGTTTCTTGTCGCTTTTCCCGGTCTCGTAGAGTTCACGTAAATAATCCTTATCGAAAATTACAATCATATCATCTTATCGTTTCCTTTGCAAAGATAGATCTTTCCCCACAAATCCGCAAAAAAGTTGATTTATTTTTTAGAACAAATATTTCATAACTGATTATAAGCTATAGTAATACTTCTTTATCTTTGCTGCCATTAACTTACGACGTTTTTCAAGAAAATCTTCGTATGATGTATAGTCCATATCAATAGCCTCTGTAGGAACACAGTTCATTTCGAGATTCTGATAGAATTTGTCAATATCATTTATGAGACCTGTCTGTGCAGAATTTCCTGACAAACATCTGTTCTTTGCTTCTTGGAGATAAACATTAGGTGCCTTCTTTCCAACAGAGATATTTACAGGACGATCAAGGAAAACATAGTTTGCATCTTGATTGTACTGGGATTTATCAAAATGGTTATCCATCAAATATTGCTTAGGGAATATATGGTGAACGTCACCACCGAGTGCAATTAACTCGCGCACTGGCACATTATTCGACAAGAATGATATGTCATTGAAGAATATTTGTGCAGCAAGGAATACAAGATACGTAGGATTGTTTGTGGATGTATACGATAGGTTCTGTACCAAAGCCACATTCCAGAAATTATCTGATAATTGAGCATCTTCAATTTCTTTAAGAATAGCAAGTACTCCGTTTTCCTTTATTCTACGAATATCTCTTGCAAATGCAGATTCTGGTGAGTTACTGTATCGTCCTGTAAGCACAGACAATACATACCATTTCTGTACATAGCGTTTAATGTCTTCAACTGCAACTTCGCCAGATTCCCTCAATATTAGGTATATTGTATAGGCGAAATCCAAAGCCATATTCGAGTTTACCAGACGTGAGGATATGAAACCTGCAGACTTAATAGCAATCATGAATTGTTTGAAATTGTATTCACTGACAACATTAAGTACTCCCTCTGTGAAGTCCTTATATGTCTGCTCAACAATTTCCTCTTTGAACTCACGGGTTACAAAGTTACGTCCTGACAGCATACTAACCAAATCAGCAAGTTTAGCTCTGTGTAATTTATGCATGAATGCTACACGAATCACATCATCGCATTCTGGATCATATACGGTTTCAGTATCATCCTTTAACCATTTCAGCCTCTGAAGATATGGAGTTGCTGCAAAGCCTGTATCATGACTTGCTATATAATCATAGAATGAAGGAACTACTGCTAAGTGGCTGAAATAGTCAATAACCTTACGTAGTGTATTACCTCCATGAGCTTCATCAGCAGCGATTTTAGACATTACGAAGTCACCTTGACTAAGTGCAGTCCCTTTAGAGTTGATCCTAATGAAAATATCTGTAACTACATCAATGTCAAGATTCTCGGATAACTCTATAACGCCAATCATGCGATTAGCTATACCTTTTACTTTGCTTATAATGCGTTCAAGCTCTTCTGGTTCCATTTCTGGATTTGCCTCACAATACTTTGGAATGAACTTGAAAGAACTATATGAAGTACTAAACAGTTCTGCAATATCTGGAATCCACCATTTACTTTTACGGATAGCAGGAGTTGTGACTGCAAAGATTTCAGCATCAGGATCATTACTCTTCGCTGCAAGAGGATTAAAGGCGATGGTAATTCTATCTTCTTTGTATTCACTATTAAATACATTGCGTCCAGCTATGGCTGTCATCATAGCCGTAATTCTCTGTTGTCCATCAATCAATACCTTCTTACCAGAAGATATTGTACCATCCTTCAACTTAACATTTGGATTCTTCCATAGTATAATATATCCTGTAGGATAACCCTTGTATAAGGAATCTATTAAATCACGCACCTGTGTTCTACGCCACACAAAAGGACGCTGAATCTCAGGTATTGCTATGTCATTAGCTTCTATCAGTCCTAAAATAGCACTGATAGAAAGCGGATAGTTAGAATATTTTTCGTTTTCCATATCTGAATATCAAGAATGTTAATACTTTTGTTGGTACTGTTTATTCAATCCTTAAATCCGCAACACCATTACAAATATAGCATTTTAAGTACCTGAGCAACAAAAAAGTTCATCTCTGTGCCAGCCAAGTGAATCAAGACATCAAGGCAGGATGTGCTGAATATCTATTCATGCAACAACGCTTATGCTGATGTATTCCAGAATGACTTTGGATATCACCTACGACTTATGGTTGTGATACTGCGTATTGCCCTAAGTCGCATGGTGGGGTAAGGGGCATTTATATGTTTTTATGGTGACATTCGATGCACTGTGCCCCCCCCTTTTACTAACGATGCAGATTATTTTCACTTCTGCATCATATTAGGCGCGCAGTTGCGGATTTGAGGGTTATAATGATTTGAGGTAGGTTCTATAAATTAGTTTCATTGGGATGTAGTATCTCTATTTGACTTGGATGTCTTCAAGCCTCTCACACCGTATCTTCTTGTTTTTCACTGAAGTCACGTAGCCTGCCACGCTCCTTCATATAAAACAAAAACGTCTGGTACGATAGGGAAAAAATTATCGCAAGCTAATTTATAGAATCTTTCATGGTAATCATAAACCTTATGCTAGAGATAAAGCAAACGAGTTAACGAGGCCGATGCTTCATCACGCCTGTTAACTCGTTTGCTCTTTTGAATATGTATGCGGGGGTGGCTCATAGCTACCGCGTCCGCTCATGCAGTCAGTTTATTATCCCTTGTTGGCAGCAGCAAGAGCACCCATAGCAGCACGGGTCATCTTGACAGTGCATACGATAACCTCCTTGGGAGTAACGAGCTCAAGACCTTCGAAGCTGAGGTCGCCCACCTTGATGCTCTTGCCAAGGCCGAGGCTGGTCACGTCGATGTCCAGCTTTTCGGGGATGAGGTCGTAGGTAGCCTTCACGTTAATCTTGCGAATCATAGTCATGAGCTTACCACCGGCGCGTACACCTTCTGCAAGGCCCTTGGGTGCGATGGGCACACCTACAACGATGGGACGGTTGGCAACTACTTCATAGAAGTCAACGTGGAGCACGTTGTCCTTCACGGGGTGGCACTGTACTTCCTTCACGATAGCCTTGTGCTCTACGCCATCGATGTTGATGTTCACGAGGTATACGTGAGGGGTGAAGTAAATCTTGTTGATTTCCTTCTCGTTTACTACGAAGTGAGTTGCAACGGGCAGACCGTTTTCGTCACGCTTTTCTCCGTACATCACGCAGGGTACGAGGCCGTTCTTGCGAACTTCTTTGGTGGCCTTCTTGCCGAGGTTAGCGCGAACGCTACCATTGATAGAAAATTCTCTCATTGTTTTTTGAATTTTGTGTTACTATAAATTAAGTGTTTTGCTTAATTCGCCATCACACGCAGGGGCGGCCGCAAAGGGCTTTACCCATTGTCTCAGACAAATCGGCTGCAAAATTACATTTTTTTCTGATTCCCGCAAAGGGGAAGGGCCGAATAATCAACCCATCCTTGTTATTTTCCCCAATAATCTTCGGAGTTGGAGAGGATTCTAGAGGATTGAAGAGGATTTTTAGAGGATTGGAGATGGGAATTGGATAGGATTTTTGGAGTTCATCCTCATTGAAAGGCAATTCCTAATTCCTAATTCCTAATTCCTAATTAAATAAATTTTTCTTCCTACAATGTAGCATCCGCGCTGCATCTGATTCACGCGGCGACCCGCGAGGTCGTAGATGGGGGCGTTGGTGGCCGACTGCGTTGGTACGCCCGTCAGGTTCGTCACGTCGCCCTCGTCAAAGATGAAGCAAATGCCTGCGGTGGCGAATCCGGTGGGCGCTTGCCAATAGGCCTTGAAGCCTTTCAGCAGGAGGCCGTCCAGATTGCCCGAGTTGTCGTTGGCAAAGCGGTAGAAACCGATGCCTTCCGTGCCCATCTGGAGGGTGAAGAGGTCGGCCGTGGCAGCTGTCGTAGCCAGCGTTCCGCTGAGGTCGCTGGTGGCGGTGGTTGTTGTGCCGACCACGGGCAGGTGGTATTCACCCTGCGGTGCTTTGACAACCAGTCCTTGGCGGGCGGGCAGCACCTCCGTGACCTCATCGAGGCGGAAGGCGTGGGCCGTCTCGTCATAGCGGGCCGTGTATGCCTGGAATCCGCTGCCCGCTGCGGGGGCTAGCGTTTGCGGTGTGTATAGCGTGGAATAGCCTGCCGCACTGACACTCACGGGCAGGGTGCTGACGGGCACGAGTTCCCAAGCCGTGGTCGCGTCCGTATTGTACGCCACCAGTTCCACACCGAGCGAGCGTCCGCGCAGGTAACTGCCGTCCGTCTCAAGGGCATAGCAGTCGGGCTCGGTGGGATGCGCGCTGAGGGTGAAGGCGGTGGCGTTGCCCAGGGCCGCATGCTGTGCGTTCTGCACGTAGTAGCCTGTGGCGTAACTCAAGAGGCGACCGCCCTCCACGAAGAAGATATTCTCGGCCGAGGGCGTGGCGGCCAGGCGCATAGCCTTGCCCGTTGCCTTGTCGGCAGGCAGCGTCAGATAGCGGCCAGCATCGCGCGAGCGCAAACGATAGAGGCCATCGCTCGGCTGCGTGTTCTCCACCACGGGAATGAACTGGAAGTCGGACGATACGATGACGTTATCGTTGTTGTTGCAACGATACGAGCGGGGGTTGTCGGGATAGTAGTTGTTGAGCGAGAAGGTGCTGCCGCTGCGGCTCAGCTGTGCGGCCCAACGGATGTGGCTGAGCAGGGTGAACGAGCCCCAGGTGTAGCCTGGCTCAAGGCGGCAGTTGCGATACGTATTGGTCAGTCCGCCGAGGTAGGGCATACGTCCTTGGTCGTCCTGCAGCGTGTAGTAGTCGCCACTGCGCGTGAGGGTCAGCACAACGGACGCGCCATTGTCTGTGGTCCAACTCTCCGCACCCTCTTCGCCGTCCTCGCGCGCGTAATAATAATAAGGTGTACCCGCGGGCGGTGCCTGGTAGGAGCGGAGGAGGTAGCGACCTTCTTCGGGATAGCGTATCTGGTCGTCGGCCAAGTTGTGCAGCACGTCGAGGGCGGCCAGCAATTCGCCGGCGGCTTCGCCATCGTAGTCGGCGCGCAGGAAACCATCGGCGTCATACACGTCCGTGTAGTACTGCTTGACGGCCTGCATGGCGGGCAGGCTCAGCAGGGGATAACCCACCTCGCCCTCGTGGCGCACGAGGTCGGCCAATTCACTGGAGGCATCGCACAGTTGGCGCACCAGTCCGGCATCGGCGGCTTTCTCGCTGGGCAGTTGGATAACCTGTGTGTATGTGTAGGGCGTGCCGCTGATGGTGGCGGTCCAGGTGCGGCGGATGATGTCACCCTCTTCGGTTTGCTTCGCCGTGGTGGCGTAGGTGGAGGTGTTTCGGTAGCATTCCAGGGTGGGCATGGCGGGCACTTCCTCGCGGCTGCTCACACGGATGAAGGGCGTTGGGGCGGCTGCGCCTGTAGTCTTCTCGCGGAACTGATAGCGGGCATCACTCAGCGCCAGCGTGAAACCACCGCCGCCAATCGTATAACTGGAACCCGTACTGTAGAACGGCGCATTGTTGTTGGTCAGTCCATAGACGGCCTCGCCGATAATTTCTACCTTGATAATACCGCCCGCAACGTCTTCGGCATAACTGTAGTAGGGCTTCTTGCCTATCTCCATGTAGGGAAGGACACCCGTCCACGCACCCGTATTGGGCAGGTCGTCGGCCAGCACATAGGGGAAGGTCTGGCCGAAGTCGTCGCTCAGGAGGATGCGCACGCGGCTGTTCTCGCCGTAGATGTCGGTCTGCGGTGTCCATGCTAATTGCAGTTCGCGGCCTGGGCGAAACAGGTTGAAGTTTGTCGGGCTCTGTATCGTTGCCGTAAAGGCCTCGCCGGGAACGATGCGTATGTTGCAATAGCGGCTGTCGTAGAGGGAATGGTGGTGGGCGGCCAGGGCAAACTTAAACTTACCCACACGCGAATCGCCCGAATTGGGCTCGGCATACTGACTCTCGGGCACGCCGGGTGTGAGCGTGGCGGGGTTGGCCCAACGCTTGTGAAACATGACATTGTTCGAGGCCGTAGGCTTGACGATGGAGCGCAAGGCATTGGCCGAGAGTTCGCTGCCGAGGTCGTGGCCGTGAACGCAATACATCACCTCGCCGTCATCGTAAGCCTCGCCATTGGTCAGGGGCAGATAAAACTGGAAGTCGCTGCCGAGGGTGACCACATATTCCTGGCGAATCAGGTCGGCGTCCAACTGCGGCTGCGTGCCCGTCTCCTTGTAAGCATAGACGATGTTGGTCCCCGCCACGTCGCAGTTGCGCGTCAGATCCTTCTCCGTGCGGTCTGCGTTGGTGTAGATATTCAGGTTCTTGAGGAGGTTGCGCATCTGGCGAATGCTACTCACGGAGAAGAAGTCGCGCGGCGCACCGTAACTCATAATGCTCTGCCCCTTGCTGGGCTCGGTGAAATCGCCATCACCGATTTCGTGGGCGTGGGTAGCACCGAAGAGGTGGCCCAACTCGTGGGCAATGGTCGTATAGTTAGTCATGGCGAAAGCATCGCCCTTTCTGTAGGGCGAGGAAGCGCCGCCCAGCGAAGCCTTGCCCGCCAGTCCACCTGCTGACTTGGTAATCATGATGCCCACGTCGTATGCTTCGTTGGTCAGCAGGACATCGAGTATCTTCGTACCCACGCTGGCATTGGGGATGCCTGCGCTGTAAATCTCAAACCCCGTGGTGTTTTCGGTCATAATGAGGCGGTCGTCGCGCAGCACCTTTATTTCGATGCCCACATCATTGCGGTAGTAGTCATTGATGGTGCGCTCGGCTTTGTCCCAGAAGTCGTACACCTTCTGCTTGTCCAGCACGCCGGCGGTCATAAACTCGTCCAGGACAATGGGCGTGATGAGCATGGCCACGCGAAACTGAAACACCTCGCCCGTGTTGTGCACCACGCCCTGGCGCAAACCAGGAGCAGCGGCCCGCACCCTGCGCGCAGCCTCGCCGCCAGCCCAGAATCGGGCATAGCGCACGGAGTCCTCACCACTCAGGTGGTCGGTGCAACCGCAGTCGATATGCTGAGCGCGCACGTGACATGGCGCGAGCGCGGCAAGGAACAAAAACAAAAGGGGAAATATTCTTTTCATAGTCATTCGTTATGCGTTAGGCAACAAAGATAAGAGATTCCCCAAACATAGGCAAGCGTTCGCATCGAAAAGGAATGTACCGCACCTTGCTGTGCAAGGTGTGAGTAAGGAGTTCGTTCTCATTGAAAAAAAGGAATTGAAAAAAGGGAGTAAGGAGTTCGTTCTAATTGAAAATAACGATTTCTATATATCTATATATAATAAGGAATCCCCATCCGTATGGCCACACCTTGCAATGAGAACAAACACCGTACTCACACCTTGCGAGCAAGGTGCGGTACATTACCCACTGCTATGCACCGCCTCGTAATATAACACATCGCCAACCCCCGCTTGTGCAAAACTCGTCTTTTAACATTTCAT
>SAMEA3663047__coassemble_227_pt1 | contig 20755 bp, 16 predicted proteins | sample SAMEA3663047__metabat2_low_PE_025 | metagenome-assembled genome bin SAMEA3663047 (sample SAMEA3663047) | pig gut metagenome | biome: pig gut; feature: pig-associated habitat; material: faeces | place: France | collected 2012
ATGAATCGTGAACGGGGATGGAACTTCCAAATAGCTACTTGTGGTGAGAAAATAGATATAGAAAAGTATGGCATAATTCACAACCGTTGCATAGATGGAGACTTGATTACTCGTCTCGCATGGGATGATAAAGAATTAATGGATTTCATGAAGGTCAAAATAGAGAAAACTCCAACCTTTTTTGGCCAGCCTGAACTGCCAGATAGGGCAATCCCTTTACCTCAGAATCATTATTTCATCAGTACACATAAAAAAGATCCTGGTCAACGGCACTTCTGTGAATGTATGGCATCGAAGGATATTGGTGAGTATAATACATGCCCTCATCTTTGCGAATACTGCTATGCCAATACTACTAAGCAGATTGCATTGGAGAACTGGAAAAGACATCAAGATAATAAGTTCGCAGAGACTATAACAGGAAAATAAGAATGTCCAAATTTGTACAATTTTTTAAAGAACGTGGAAAAATCTCATTCGTTGGAATGAGAGATACAGCTATATCGTTGCTTCCAAAAGACAGAACAAAACGTAATAAGTTATATGGTGACTTGGAGCGTGGTAAAGGAATCTTGGATGATGACGACCATCTTAATATGTATCTTCATAGCTTTGGGAAAATGCACAAAGCGAAGTTGGACCTGGCGTTTAACAGCATGTCTAGTGCAGAAGCTTTTGGTGAAGATGTTGAAATCTTCGATTGGGGATGTGGACAGGGAACTGCAACAATCTGCTTGTTAGATTTCCTGAAAGAGAACCATATCACGTCAAATATAAAACAAATATGCTTAGTAGATCCATCATTCGCTGCTACGAAAAGAGCGTCTGATGTAATAAAATGCTATAATCCTTTTTATAGTGTTAGTACAATAACAAAGAATTTTGATAGCCTTGAAACGAGTGATTTCAAACGGACCAATACAAGAAGGATACATCTGTTTAGTAATATTCTTGATGTTGAAGCTTTTGATCTTGCAAAATTCATTCATTTGTTCCAGCAAGTATTTGGTAGTGACAACTATTTTATTTGTGTTGGCCCTTATTATAGCAACAATAGGCGCGTTGATGAATTTGTCGCAGCTACGGCACCTGATGTCATGTATGCAACACTCAATAAAGAGCGTGGTACTTGGCAAGGAGAATGGACAATCTCAATGCGTGTTTTCTTTAAGCACTTTGACCGTGTTGAAACAATTGAGAATATTAGAAAGCGCATTGAAGATTCACATAAGAAAGAGCAGTTCTTTGCAGGGTTTATACTTGATTCTGTTTCTGAGGAGTACACTCAATCAGATAGATTCAAAGAGACAGAAGGGCTTTATCATGCACTTTCTATGTTTGATGTCAAGTCAAACATTCCTCTTGGATATAATATAGTTGGCGATTCAAAACTTGCAGTTCTTGCCAATATCATTTCTCGTGGCTTGCCCACTAAAGCGCCTCTATTATTAGAAAGCATTTTCTCAGATATATACAACATTTCAACCAAGCCAGATAAGGATGCTCTTGTGGAATATAAATCGACTCATAAGCTAAGTGTTCAAGAAATCTATGAAGCTTTGCATATCATTGACCCACGCTTTAATGTGGAATCCTACAATGGGGATATGCTTGAAAGTTCTTTTGAAAAGGGGTTCATTGAACGTTATCTAAGTGGAACACAAAGTGAATATCTCATTCAAGTATTTGAACCACAAAGACCTTTATCCTCAATTGTTGACATTTCTGACAAGAAATTTAGTAAAGACCAAAGAGTTGATTTTGCTTTAGAAATCCCTTATGGTGATGAACGGACAGGCTTTATTCTTGAGATGGATGGTAGACGCTATCATTCCAATATATTTTCCCGTCTGAATGACGAACGTCGGGATAAGATGGCCTTGCAAGGTGGGTGGGATACCTATCGTATAGAGCAGCTGAACAATATGGATTTTATGAATAATTGGGAAACAGATGCTGCTTCAGTAAAATATCTTGCTACCCTGAAAGCAAACTTCGGAAAGAAATTGTCCGGTTCTTGGCTTGATACGTTGCAGATAGTTCTTGCTCCACTTGCTATCGCTCGTGTGGAACGAATGATGATTGAAGCCATGATGGCTGGGATACTTAGGACTGATGTAGAGAAATGGAATATTGCTATCATAGAACGCGATGTTCCTTGTGCGGCCATAGCCATTACAGACCTAAAAGAAAAGTTTGAGCATATTTGTTCCTTGGCTGGTTCTGATGAAACATTCCCGCCAATCAATTTGTGTATCGTCTCTACAGAAGAGTTTATGGAATCCCCATTGCATTTGGGAAGAACTGTTACGACGAATGTGCCAGAGACGCATTTTGACCTCTGTATGGATGTTTCCATATTTTTGCGTGATAACATTGATGCTCTGTCACTAAATGTTGATGCCGATACAGTTTATTTGATACGTTCTTCTCATTACAGAAAACGTAAAAGAACTATTTGCACAGCAGAGAACATTCAATATCCTCCACTTGTTCAAAAAGATGGAACTGGTTCCTATATTATTATTAAGGATCGTGAAGAGATTCTGACATATTTCCTTCGTGAGATATTCCGTAAACCTTCATTCCGTCCAGGGCAGTTACCAATACTGAGCCATGCATTGGCCGATAAGACAACTATTGGGTTGTTACCTACTGGTGGAGGCAAATCATTGGCATATCAGCTTTCTTGTATCTTACAGCCAGGTGTTTCTATTATCGTTGATCCTCTTGTTTCTCTGATGGTTGACCAAGTACGCGGTCTGCGAGAAACCCGTATAGATGCTTGCGATTGTGTGCATGGTGTCCATGCTGGAATGAATGCAAGAGAGAGAGTGAAAAAACTGAACATGCTTCAAAATGGTGCGGTTCTGTTTATGTTCCTATCTCCAGAACGGTTTATGATGGAAAAATTCCGTTTGAGTTTACTAACAATGACGGAGAAGAACCATGTGTATTTCTCTTATGGTATTATTGATGAGGTTCATTGTGTCTCAGAATGGGGGCATGATTTCCGTACTTCATACTTACATCTTGGGAGGAATATGATTAACTTTATGCACACAAAATCACAACGCCCACTTTCAATTATAGGACTTACGGCTACAGCATCTTTTGATGTCCTTGCAGATGTGGAGCGTGAGTTGACTCTTGGAGGAAATCTTACCATTGATAGTGAGACAATCGTTAGGCCGGAATCTGATACTCGCCCAGAGCTAACCTATCGAATTATGGAGGTTCGGTCAAACTTTGATGAACTTAGAGAACCATCAGCGCAATATGTGCTAAAGGCAGAGTCAGATAGGGATCTTCAGGGCGTTGTTGCAAGAGAAAAGAAAAAAAGGATGTATTCTCTTCTTCATGAAATACCCTCTGATATTGCGTTGCTTAACCAGGATGAAACAACGAACACAAAGATTGCGCATATCCCTGACTTCAAATCGGATAATTTCTTTGCTCCAGATAGTACCCAACATTATTCCAATGCTGGAATAATATTCTGCCCTCATGCTCATGGAACATTTGGAGTTGAGGATAATGTATGGGGAACTCAAACTGGTATATCTACAGAATTACGGGCCAATAGGCAAGATCTGGTAATCGGAACTTTTGTTGGCGGCGATGATCCATTTGGAGCCATGAAGTTGTTTATTGAGAATAAACAAAACGTTATGGTTGCCACCAAAGCTTTTGGTATGGGTATTGATAAACCCAATATTCGATATACAATCCATGTCAATCATCCTTCGTCTATCGAGAGCTATGTTCAGGAAGCAGGACGTGGTGGACGTGACAAGAAATATGCGATTTCCTATGTTCTTTTTGACCCAACAGAGTATATAAAATTAACGATTGATAAAATCAATGACATTCGTTATTTGATGGGACAGGATGATCCTGTTTGGCTTGAACGCTACATCAATAAGTTTGTTCTTGCTGATGACATACGAGACTTATGTCAACATAATGGAGCAACAGACGAGCAGATAGACAGAATCCTTGATATTATTCGTAAGCATGGTTTTCTTGAAAATATAGATAAGGACATTAATTTGTGGTTCCATAACAATTCTTTCAGAGGATTGTTTAAGGAAAAGGTCATCCTTGTTGAATTGACCGATCGTATAATGAATGCAAAGCCAACTCGTTTGAGTGAGGTACAAGGCAAACTAAGAAACTTAACTGGTAATGGTGATATATGCTTAAAAGTTTCTGCACAGAAAAAGAGTATTACTATTTTTTCGGAAGAGGACAGCAATAAACAATATGGATATATATTCCTGGATACATTAACTCCGAGCTATAAGTACGCCAATTTTGATTACAATCTATGTTCATATATATCTGGCTCACTAATTGAGATACTCAGTAGTTTTCCAGAACACACACCAGCTTTTCTGCTTAAACCTCTTGAAGGTGAAGATAACATAATAGAAGGTATTTATCAAGCAATGGCGAATGCTGATGAAGATGGCAATGCCAGTGTCGTGGTGTCGTGGGAGAATAATATTAAACAAGACCTAGAAGGATTTGAGAAGTCTATTAAGGATGAAATCTCCAAAATATCTCAGGCACAGGGTTGGGCTGACATAAATGAAGATAGATATGGGAAATTGGATTTAAAGAAAATTGAGGATTTTGAACAGCTTATCGCTAAAATCGCAAAATGCTCAGGTGATACTGCGTGGTTAAGACATCATGCTAACTGGGATGTATATAAAAAATTGAGAATGGCATTCTGTAAGAAGCGAGATAAGGATGATACAGACAAAGCTATCTATCGTTTGTGCTGCATCGGTCTTGTGGACGATGTAACTATTGATTATCTGTCGAATACTTATGAGCTAAAAATCCATAAGCATACAGACGAAGAGTTTAAACAACACATGCTTGATTTCTTTCGAAAGTATTATTCAACAGAGCAGGCACAGAAGAAAGTTAATGAGATTGACAATCAGGAAGGTCGTAATTATTTAGATAAGTGCTTAGGTTATCTAACGGCCTTCGTATATGAAAATCTTGAAAAAAAGAGGTATCGTGCGATAGAAGATATGAGAATTGCCTGTGAGGACAGTATCAAGCGGCAAGCAAATGGAGATGACGAATGGTTGAAGGAATTCATTCACCTCTATTTCAACTCAAAATATGCCAGAACTGGCTATCAAGTTAATGGTAAACCCTATTCCTTAAAAGATGATACTGATATTTATGGCAGGGACGGATTTGATGTGGTCCAAAAATATATTGATATCATCAATCCTGCAAATGATAATTCAGGAAGTGAGATTGACAATATAAAGCATCTCTATGGTGCAACGCTCCTCTGTTTGCGAGCGCATCCTGATAATGCAGCCTTACAACTTTTGCTTACATACTGCATTACTGTTCTTGGTGCAGGGAATAACGAAACGCTAAAATCAAGTGCTTACAATAACTATATTAAGGGCTTCATGTCATTATATCAAGATGCGAACTCTGAAATATGGGAATTCATTAATAAATTCAATTGTCTTCTTGCTTCAAAAGTGCGAGACGACGATGATTTTATCAGGGATAAATTGATTGAGAATGGGAAAAAGTTGATTACTCTTTTCGTTTATGAGAAGAGAATTAGCGAAATTGTAGACAAATATATAAAATAAAAAACTTATGCCATACGACATTAACGCCACTTTGGAACGGTTGGTAAAAAACCTCAAAGACTTAGATTCTGCAAGAAAACAAGTTGAAAATACGGTCAATGCCAGTAACGAGTTAAGGCAGACCGTAAGTGATTATGTAGAGTCCATTACATATCTCCGTAATGAGATTATGGAATGGGAAGAGCAACTGAAGCAGTCGCAAGTAGACTTGTCGGCTGAAGTTCAAAATGCTTTCACGACACTGAAAGCATCCTGTGATACAATTTCAACAGGGTTCAAGTCTTCTACAGACAAGACATTGAGTAGGTTCTCTGAGCAAAATACAATTCTAACAGAGCGTGTCAACGAATTAAACACGCTCCGCCAGGAACTGAAATCTGCCATGTCTGATATTACGATAGTCAAAGACACACTTGCAAAAATGACAATGGTCTTGACCGAATCTCAACAAGGCCAGGACCAAGCCTTGACGAACATTATCGGGAAGGTGGCAGCATTGCCTGTTACAGTCAAGGGCTACACGGATGATGTCGTTCAACAGATGGAGGAACGCAATAGGGCTTTCAGTCAAAAATTTGAAGTCACTATTTCTAAAGCTGATGCTGCTCTTCAGAAGTTGGATAGTATTACGGGAGCATGTTCCAAGGTTCAAACAATATGTGACAATATAAAGGGTTCTGTAGATGATGTGAAGAACGCCGTTACTGCACTGAATGACTCTTTGTCACAATCCATCAATATCAATCGATGGATCTTGATCGCTGGCATTATTATCCTCGCCATTCTTCATTTTATCTAACATGGAACAATATATATATCCGATTTTCGGTGAAAACAGGACTATTATTGGACAGGGGTTTGTCGCCGATGGGCTATTTATAACAGCAGCCCACATATTAAAAGTATATGTGGCCCCATATATTTTGGTGAATGGCAGAACGTATGCCCTGTCAAAAGAGCCACCGTTATTCGTTTCATTTTTTGAAGATTCAAATGTACCGGAAGATTCTTATGATTTGGCCGTGTATAATTTCAAAAGTGTAGAAAGCCCATTAACCCTTTCTCCGTATTTACCACAAATTGGCGATGTGCTAAGCAGTCTCTGTATGTTGGAAGTCGCAGAAGGAACTTCCATCTTTGGAGATAGGAGAATTATTCTTGATACTACACCTGCATATCCTAAAGGAATTGTTCAAGGTAACTATTTTGTCTGTGACTGTGCACGCCATACTGGAAGCAGTGGTAGTCCCTTATTAATTGATAACAATGTTGTCGGAATCATGTATGGAGGATATGGGAATGACGAATGTGTATTCCTTTTGGCTTCAGCAATTATTGAAGTTCTTAAAGAACATCATCAGTTCGACAAATAAGGATTGCTCAATGATTGTAAAGCTTCATCCTTTTTATTCAATGAACTTTCCACCATCATCACACTCACGTTTCCAATCGGACTTCCCTTGCCAGGTAGTCCGATTCTTCTTTTTTCTTCTCCTCGTTAGATTCGTATAATTGTAAAATAGAAATGCTAATGAAGCGGTTCAAAGCGGTTCAAATACACCATACCCTTGCACCCTGCAAGCAAAAAAAATCCAGGAAACCCTTTGTCTTTCAAAGGCGTTTGTTTACCTTTGCAAATAGTGTATAGGTAGGTTCTATAAATTAGCTTGCGATGTATTTGCTGCTATTATGCCGTAGGTTCTTTTGTTTTCCATGAAGGAGCGTAGCGGGCTACGAGACTGAATGAAAAACAAAAAGATATGGTGCGAGAGGCGCGAAGCCATCCAAGCAGAATAGAAACCCCACCTCCCATTGAAACTAATACATAGAACCTACCTATAATCGGACAGCTTGTCCAGCACTCTACCCGAAAACCTAATCTTCTTCAGAAACACACATACCATTATGAAAGGAATCGTTCTGGCAGGCGGTAGCGGCACACGCCTCTACCCCATCACAAAAGGTGTAAGCAAACAACTCATCCCCATATTCGACAAACCGATGGTGTACTACCCCATCTCGGTGCTGATGCTTGCTGGCATCCGCGAGATTCTCATCATCTCCACGCCGCAGGACCTGCCCGGATTCAAGCGTCTGCTGGGCGATGGATCGGACTACGGCGTGGAGTTCACCTATGCCGAGCAACCTTCTCCCGACGGACTGGCACAGGCATTCATCATCGGCGAGGAGTTTATCGGCAACGATAGCGCCTGCCTCGTTCTGGGCGACAACATCTTCCACGGCAGCGGATGGCGCACCATGCTCCGCAATGCCGTGGTCACGGCCGAAGAGGAGGGCAAGGCCACTGTCTTTGGCTATCGCGTCAACGACCCCGAACGCTACGGCGTGGTGGAATTTGACGGGAGCGGCAACGCCATCAGCATCGAAGAGAAACCCGAGAGACCCAAGTCGAATTATGCCGTAGTGGGTCTCTATTTCTACCCGAACAAGGTGGTGGATGTGGCCAAGACCATCAAGCCCTCCAAGCGCGGCGAACTGGAAATCACCACGGTCAACCAGCGTTTTCTCGACGACGGAGAATTGAAGGTGCAGACCTTGGGCCGCGGTTTTGCATGGCTGGACACGGGCACGCACGACAGCCTCAGCGAAGCATCTACCTTCATCGAAGTTATCGAAAAACGTACGGGCCTCAAGGTGGGCTGCCTCGAAGGCATCGCCTACAAGCAGGGCTGGATTTCGGCGGAGAAAATGCGCGAGATTGCCCAGCCGATGGCCAAGAACCAGTACGGACAGTACCTCCTGAAAATGATTGAGGACTAGCAACCATAGTTGCAAGTTTCAACGGGAACCTGCGGCTTCTTGGTTTCAACGTTGCCTTCTGCTGCTAGTTCGATAGTCCTTAAACAATTAAGGAATGAGGAATGAGGAATGAGGAATTGCCTTTCAATGAGGATGAACTCCTAATATTCTCTCCCAATTTCTAATTCCTCATTCCCAATTCCTAATTCCTAATTCCTAATTCCTAATTGAATAAGATTCCTAATTGAAAATGACTCCTAACTCCTAACTAATACGATCCTAATTCCCAACTCCCATGCCCCATTCCCCGCGTCCACATCGTCTTTTCTGCCTCCTAATCCTGTGCTGTCTGACAGCGTGGGAGGCGTGGGCGCAAGCAGACCAGGTGTTTGTTGCAGTGAGGGAAAAGAGTTGGGTGAATGCGGACACTCCTTATATAATAGCAGCCGAAAACTCCGTACAAGATTCCAATATGCGCGGTCTCTATGCCCTGACAACTTCAAGGCTGACAGAGAAAGGAAGTATGCTGGGCCTGCGCTGTGGCAACGCTGGCGATGAGGAACTCACCAGCGGCCTTCAAAGCAAAATGCTGTGGCGCATTGAGCAGATTGACAACAACCACGTGCGACTGCGCTCCTTCGTCAAGGGAAACTACCTCTGCGCACCCACGTCCACCACCCTCGCTCTCAATGCTGATGCAGACGTGGCCATGGCGTGGGAATGGCTATGGGAGAGCGATGGCAGCCTACGCCTGTGCGGAACGGCGGGGCGCCAACTCGGTTTTAGCCATCTTGCAGAGACCGACTCGGGCTACTACAAGCAGATGAAACCCTCTTCCTCCTCGGCCTGCCGGCTACGCCTCTTCTGCCCCAAAAACGAGCAAGGAGGAAGCGCCATCGGTGAGGCCACCATACAGACCGACGGCACACTGCTCGTGCTGCGCCAAGGCAACAACCTCATTGCGCCCACCACGGACGGCGGCGTGGCCACATACCCCGCTGCCGACTACCTGAACCGACAGGGAACGGTGGCTAATGATGGGAGCATCCGACCCTGGATTTTCACGAGAAAGGGCGACAACCGCTTTGCCCTCCTCGTCAACGACAACGAGGGACTGGACTATACGCTGCTACACAGCAGTTGGCCCGCCGAATGGACGTTGCGCGATGGATTTATTACGACAAACGAAACGCCCGCGCGCCACCTCGTCCTTGAAAACGGCCAACTGGCGCTTGTGAGTGTGGCCGAGGGCAAAAATGTGCCCGCGGCGGCCGTTCTCCACTTCGCACCCTTGGGCCCCGAGGCCCAAATATTGCAAGCAGGCAAAGGGCTGAAGCAGTTGACGGGTGCCTGGAGCGCCGAACGGCTGGCGGACATCGACTGGACAGCCACCCTTGCGCTGGACCTTTGTGCCGCCGCGCTCCCCCTGCAAGTCCGCCCCTTCCGCCTGCAACCGCAAGGCAGCAACACCCTCTTCTACATCCGCGATGCCGATGTCCCCAACCTGCAACAGGTGGACGGCATCCTCGTTGGGTGCAGCCAAACACCAGCGCGCATCCTCCGCGGTGGCACACTTCGCGACAAGCAACCGCTGCTCATTGACCGCGACATACAGTTGGAAGCAAACGCACTCCTCTACGAACGCCTGTTCCTGCAAGACGGCGGTTGGGAAACGCTCTGCCTCCCCTTCGCCATAAGCCTGCCGCAGGGAATCTACGCCGAGCAAATGGTCAGTCAGGTGGACAACGTGCTCAACTTTGCTCCCATCAGCGAGATTCCTGCCCATACGCCCGTCATCGTCTGCGACACCCGCAGCGAAACCAGCCCCTCACCCATCGCCCTCAAGGCACAAGCTGGCATCCTGCAACCCGAACCAGAATGGACAGGTAGCCTGCTGGGCAACTACCAATGGATGGAGGTGGGCACAACGACCTCGACAAACGTATTCCTGCTCAACGCCGACGGCACAACCTTTGTGCGCGCTGCCGCTGGTAGCCGTCTGGCACCCTTTCGCGCCTACTTCGTGGGCACAGGTAGCCAACCGCTCCAACTGCGCCACGAAGCCGATGGCATCACGGCGACCACCGCACCAGCCGCTGGCCCGTCCGCAGTTTACACCTTGGATGGCCGCCGACTGTCTCCCACCCGCGCTCCCCTGAAAGCAGGGCTGTACATCCGCAATGGCCGCAAGGTGCTTGTACATTAGGAAACGGCAAACGGGTCTAGGTGCTTGAAACTGCCAGTTGGGAAGTCCAGCGTCAGATTTCCTTATATATAATAAGGTATAACCTATCCTGAATACATATTTATGGTAGGTACTATAAATTAACTTGCGATGGATTTGCGGCTATCGTGCCGTAGGTTTTTTCCATGAAGAAGCGTAGCGTGCTACGTGCCTTCAGTGAAAAACAAAAAGATGCGGTGCGAGAGGCGCGAAGACATCCAAGCAGCATAGAAACCCTACCTTCCTTTGAAACTAATTTATAGAACCTACCTTATACTAGTTATAGCCAAATGAATATCGCCGTAGATTTTGATGGAACGATTGTGGAAGACCGCTATCCACAGATTGGGAAAGAGCGTCCCTTTGCCACTGCCACACTCAAGCAACTCATTAAAGATGGACACCACCTCATCCTCTGGACCGTGCGAGAAGGTTCGCGACTGGACGAGGCCGTGAAATGGTGTGAGGAGCGCGGTGTGCGCTTCTTTGCCGTTAACCGCGACTACGAGGACGACGAACTGACGAGCAACCACCATTCGCACAAGGTAAAGGCCGACCTGTTTATTGACGACCGCAATGTGGGCGGCCTGCCCGACTGGGGCATCATCTACAACCTCATCTCGCAGAAAATCACCTACGAGGAATACCTGCTCAACGATAAAAGCATGTACCAAAAGGAGAAGAAACCTTGGTGGAAGTTCTAAGCGATGAGGCCGTATGCCTTGCCGCACTCATAGATGTATGTCATACAAACCAAATTGTCAGAAAGAATGAAGATACCCACCGCTCGACAAATGAGCGAGCTTGACCAATATACCATCCAAGTTGAGGGCATCGCCTCCATCGACCTGATGGAGCGCGCTGCCATGGCCGTGGCTGACGAATTGCTGAGCCGCTACGCGGCCACCATGCCTGTCGTTGTCTTTGCGGGACCAGGCAACAACGGCGGCGATGCTTTGGTGGTGGCACGGCGTTTGGCCCACAGCGACTACCATGTGACGTGCTACCTCTTTAATATTGACGGCCACCTCAGCGAAGACTGCCGCCGCAACCGCGAACGCTTGCAGGAAGAAGCACAAACGGTGGAATTTCACGAGATTACTTCACAGTTTGAACCGCCCGCACTCACCGAAAACACGCTGGTAATCGATGGCCTCTTCGGAACGGGCGTCAACAAACCGTTGACGGGCGGCTTTGCCTCGCTCGTGAAGTTCATCAACGCTTCGGACGCTGTGGTCGTTTCGATTGACGTGCCATCGGGCCTGATGTGCGAAGACAACACCTACAATGTCCGTGCACACATCATTCAGGCCGACCTCACGCTGACTTTCCAACTGCCCAAACTCGCCCTTATCCTGCCCGACCTGCAAACCTTCGTGGGCGAACTCAAGATTCTGCCCATTGGCCTCTCCGCAGAAGGTATGGCGCGCATTGATACACCCTATCAGATTTTGGAGAAAGCGGACATCAGCCGCCTCATCCGCCGCCGTGATGCCTTTGCCCATAAGGGGACGTTCGGCCATGGCCTTCTCGTGGCCGGTAGCTACGGGATGGCAGGAGCAGCCGTGTTGGCAGCCCGCGCCTGCCTGCGCAGCGGCATTGGCAAAGTGACGGTTCACACGCCCCAGCGCAACAACGACATCCTCCAACTGGCCGTGCCCGAAGCTATCCTGACCAACAGCGCTGGCGACGAGCACATCTCGCAGTCCATCTCCTCAGAGCCATTTCAGGCAGTGGCCATCGGACCTGGCATTGGCACAGAACAGACCACGGCCGTTGCCTTCATTGAACAGGTGCGCCATACCCGCGTGCCTCTTGTCATCGATGCCGACGGTCTGAATATCCTTGCCGAGCACAAAGGTTGGATGCAGCAAATGCCTGCTGGCTGCATCCTCACGCCACATCCCTTGGAAATGCGCCGCCTCGGCATACGCAGCACCGACTCGTACTCAACGCTCCTCGAATCGCTGGAGATTGCTGCCCGATACAAGTGCAACGTGGTGCTGAAGGGCCACTACACCGCCATCTGTACGCCCGAGGGCCGCGTATTCTTCAATTCCACGGGCAACAGCGGCATGGCCACAGCTGGCAGCGGCGATGTGCTGACAGGCATCATCCTTGCGCTGCTCGCCCAAGGCTATGTGGCCCAACACGCCTGCCTCCTCGGCGTATATGTTCACGGCCTGGCAGGCGACATAGCGGCACAGGAGTTGGGCGAAATCAGTCTGACAGCCTCCGACATCGTCAACTACCTGCCCCGCGCCTTTCAAGCATTGCAACAATAAGGCAAACGCCGCTGATTTATCGTATTCCCTTTGACAGTAAAACAATATGAAATATCCCAAAATCCTCACACTCGCCCTAAGCAGCCTGAGCCTGCTCCCGCTCTGCGCCCAAACCCAAGTTGCCCCCTATCGCCCCGGCCTCACCCCCGAGGGCATCACCTATTTCCTTCCCAAAACGTCCGTCCGCATCGTGCTCGAGGTGGAGCATACCCGCACCGAACCAGGCGAATATGCCCGCTACGCAGAACGCTATCTGCGACTGAAAGACGTGGCTATCCAAACGACGGATAAATGGACCATCACCAGTGCCCGCCTCGAAACCTACGGACAGCCCGACCCGAAGCAGGCATACACCATCCGCCTGAATCCAAAATCGGCTGCCCCACTCGTTGGCCTGACGGACGATGGACGCCTCCTCTCCGTCAATGCGGAGCGCAGGGATACGACCCGCCTCACCCAACCTACGAATCCGCGCGTCGTATCTGGCCCAGCCGTCAACGCAGCGGAGTATAAGACGCAAGAAATCCTCGCAGCGGGCAGCACGCTCAAGATGGCGGAACTCGCAGCTGCCGAGATTTTCGATATTCGCGAGAACCGCGGACTGCTAGCAAAGGGACAGGCAGATTTTATGCCGAAGGACGGCGAACAACTCAAACTCATGCTCAAGAGCCTGGACGAACAGGAGCAAGCTCTCCTCTCACTCTTCACAGGCACAACAACGAAAGACGTGCGCACCTTAGCTCTTGATTTCACGCCAAACAGCGCCACGGACTCTTCCCTGCTCTTCCGCTTCTCTCAGCACAATGGTTTGGTGGACAAGGACGACCTTGCGGGCGAGCCATACTATATTACCATCAAATCGCTCCAAAACCTTCCTGCACAGGAATCGCCCGCAGGTCCCAAAAAAACGAAAGAACCGCAGGATGACCTGCGGTATATCGTCCCTGGCAGCGCCCAAATCATCCTCCACGACCGCCAAGGAAACATTCTGACCTCGCTCACCACCCCCCTTTCCCAGTTAGGTCACGTCGAACACCTAGGAGGAGAACTCTTCAACAAACGCTTCACCACCCGCGTTTTCCTCTCGCCCACCACAGGGGCTATCTTGAAGATTGAAGGGGAAGCGAAATAAATAGAAAGGGCAGGCATCCGTAACCAAACGAGCTGCCCCTATTTTCCAAAGTCCCCCCTTCCAAAAATTTCCCTAGAAACGCAATGTACCGCACGCTGATTATCAACGTGCGGTACATTGCGTTTCTAGGTTACATTCACGCTGCGACCTTACCCTCTAAGCAGAGAGCCCTCTGGCCTAGACAGATCGGTCCTTGCTAATCAGGTTGAGGAATTCCTCTCGCGTCTTGGAGGATTCGAAGACGCCACAGAAGTCGCTCGTGGTGGTGATGGAGTTTTGCTTTTCCACGCCGCGCATTTGCATACACATGTGTTTGGCCTCAACGACTACCATCACGCCCTGCGGATTGAGGGCCTCCTGAATGCAGTCCTTGATTTGCATGGTCATACGTTCCTGCACTTGAAGGCGGTGGCTGAAGATGTCTACAACTCGGGCTATCTTGGAGAGGCCCGTAATCTGCCCGTTGGGAATGTAGGCCACGTGGGCCTTTCCGTAGAAGGGAAGCATGTGGTGTTCGCAGAGGGAGTAGAAGTTGATGTCCTTGACGATAACCATCTGGTTGTAGTCCTCGTTGAACTTGGCGGAATTGAGCACGGCCACGGGGTCCATCGTGTATCCGCGAGTGAGGGTGAGCATAGCCTTGGCCACGCGCTCGGGCGTCTTGAGCAGGCCCTCGCGCTCAGCATCCTCGCCCAGCAGTTGGAGAATGCGGTGGTATTGTTGCTTGAGTTCTTCGATGGTTTCAGGGTTGTATGCTTGCATAGGAAACGTGTTTACTTGGCGTATATAATACAAGCCCCTGGTTTTGCAACATTACGGGAGAAGGATGCAAAACTAGGGGATTGGAGTGTGAAGAATCAAATTTAGTAGATAACAAAGATAGGCGAGCGGACAATGCTAACCGTTTTTGATATGCCCGAACTGCGCACACGGCGCAGGAAAGCCTGTGCCTCTTCGTTGGTTTGGAAATCACCAATACGGCATACCCAACGCGGTCCGTTGAGAGAAACGTAGGTGGAGAAGCCCGGAAAAGCTTGGCGTGCTCGGGCCTGCATCTTTTTTGCGTTGGCTTGGCCCTCAGATCCCGTACCTTGGTAAATCTGGATGCGAAAGCCGGAAACGCGCTCGGTTGGGGTTTGGCCTGATTTATATTTGGGCCGTCTCTGTCGGTAGGTCAGTTGCTTATTATTGACCGTAACGGCTGTGGCCTTACCTAGTTCCTTTTCGTTGACGATGGAGTCAAGCGTGGTGCTCTGAACTACTTCGAGGCTTCCGCCATTGTATTCTTTGTCGCGTAGGTCGTCTGTAAACGTTTGGCCGTGCATGGCATAAGAAACCAGCGAGCAGATGAAGAGGGCTAAAAGTTGTCTCACGGAATTAGGGGCGTTTGAAAGAATAAATCGGTATAGGGGTAGTTTCAATGGATGGGTGGAGAAAGGAATTGTTCGGCCACTTGAGTGCCTGCGGTTATTGCAGACGCGTTCACTGAAGCTACCTAGAAAAACGGGGATGGGACACGCAATTGGGCAGAAGGTTAGCGTGCCCGCGGCTATGCCCCATCCCTTATTGGTTATTTGGGTAATGCAGGGTGAATGTCGCAGGGCGGTGTGTCCCACGGCATCCTGTCGGTTTACCCTTGCGTCTTATTTCCAAGCGTCGATGATACCCTTGAAATCAGCAGCCTTGAGGGCAGCGCCACCAATGAGGCCGCCGTCAACGTTGGGCTTAGCAAAGATTTCCTTGGCGTTGCTGGGCTTGCAGCTTCCGCCGTACAGGATGGAAACGTTCTCAGCAGCTTCTGCACCAAACTTTTCGGCGATGACGCTGCGGATGAAGGCGTGCATATCTTCGGCCTGCTCGGCGGTGGCAGTCTTACCTGTACCGATTGCCCATACGGGTTCGTAGGCGAGGATGACGTTGCTGAACTGCTCGGCGGTGAGGTCGAAGAGCGAACCTTCGAGCTGTGCCTTCACCACTTCGTTCTGCTTGCCGCTCTCGCGCTCTTCGAGCACTTCGCCAATGCAGAAGATGACCTTGAGGCCGTTCTCGAGAGCCAGGTTGGTCTTTTCCTTGAGAATTTCGGCGGTTTCGCCATAGTAGGCGCGGCGTTCGCTGTGGCCGAGGATGACATACTGTGCACCCGTGCTCTTGACCATGGCTGCGGAAACCTCACCCGTGTAGGCACCGCTCACTTTGTCGGCGCAGTTTTCGGCACCCAGACCGATGACATTGGCATCCAGTTCGCCGGCTACGGTAGCCAGGTGAATGAAGGGGGTGCAGATGACTACGTCGCAGTTGGGTTTGTCGGCGGCGAGCATTGTGTTGAGTTCCTTGGCGAGAGCTACGCCTTCCTGCAGGTTGAGGTTCATTTTCCAGTTACCTGCTACGATTTTCTTTCTCATTGGTTTATGTTTTTTAGGGTTGATAATTATTATTGCAAGGTGCGATTCATTGATTTTCCTCCGCGGGAGCCTCCTCCTGCTGGTCCATTTCAGGGGCGGGAGTGGCCTGTGCGTTTTGCTGTCGGCGCAGGCGGCGGCGCTGCGTATAGCGGCGGTAGTATTTGCTGCCCACCCATATATTGTCCAGGGCCATGATGACCAACAGCGGTATGATATACCAGAGGACAAGTTGGCCGAGCGGTCTCTTCCAGAAGTATCTGGACGTTTCGGGCTGGGCGCGCCAATCGCCGTTGTCGTTCGGCAGACCGATGATTCCCCTAATGCTGTTGCGGTAGGTCTGTTGTGCAAGGGCATCGTTGAGGATGGGCAGGTCGTTGTTACTCCATTTGCGAATCTGAATGCCATCCCTGAGCAGGAGCAGGCCAGGGTTGGAGCGCACCATCGCCTTGAGCTGCACGGCATCGGCACTCACCACGGGATAGGCGGCTCCCGTCTGGTCCATCCAATGTTGCAGGTCTTCCTTCTGCCACGGTTCGCCCACGGCCAGAAAGAAGCGGTAACCGTTGTCCACGCATTCATCGTAGATATCGTTGATGCGGTCGTTGTTGCCTGCATCGGCCGTACTGATTTCGGGCATAGTCAGCAAGAAGCAATAGCCCGAATTCAGGATTTGCTCCGTCACGTCGTCGCCCGTCCGGGCATCTGTGAAGCAGAGGGTGCTGAGGCTTTCGGGGGCATCGGCCGAGAAGCGTCCCTCCCAAGCATCGCGCCAGTGTGTGCCGTTGCGATAGTCGGTAAATTCGAGGATGGGGACATAGTGGAGTGTGTAGAGGCTGAGTCCCAAGACGTACACCCACGTATAGATGGAGGTCAGCCATTGGTTGCGCTCGCTAATAAAGCGTTTGGTATAGCGACCTGCGAAGAGGCAGAGGCCACAGAGCAGGAGCAGCACTACGTTTTTGGCCAACGTGGCACCGTTGCTCAACACATAGGCATCGCCAAAGCAACCGCAATCCGCCACTGGTTCATACCTATATATATATATGGTGAGCAGCGTCATAGCCAGCATGAATAGCGAGGAGCACCACGCCGTTAGCCGCATACGCATGCCGAGCAGGAATTGCAGGCCCAGCACAAACTCCAGAACGGCCAGACAGACCACCATCCCGCGCAGTACGACCGAATCGAGCGGGAACGTATAGCCCCAATGGGCGAAGTAGGCACCGAGCTTATGGAACATGCCCATCGGGTCGGCGGCCTTCACAAATCCGGAGAATATAAACGTGGCGGCCAATACGAGGCGGGCCACATTGACACTCCAGAACAGCACGATGTGTCGCAGGGAATGACGGGACATGGAAATAAGGAATTAGGAATTAGGAATTAGGAATTGTGAGTTGGGAGAGAATATTAGGAGTTCATCCTCATTAAAAGGCAATTCCTAATTCCTCATTCCTAATTTCTTAATTGTTTAAGGACTATCGAGCCAGCAGCCGCAGGCTGCGTTGAAACTGGAAGCCCGAAGGGATCCCCTGAATCTAGGAAGCCACAGGCTTCCGTTGAAACTTGAAACTAAGGTCGCAAAGCGACCGACTGAAGCCAGCTCGCGGAGCGAGCCTAACGCCTACCTTACGGTCTGCTCTTCCCCTGCTTCGACCACCAGTTTTATCAGCCCGAACACGGCATAGTTAATCATGTCCATGTAGTTGGCGGCGATGCCTTCCGAGACGAGCGTCTGGCCTTCGAGGTCTTCGATTTGCTTCGTGCGGAAGATTTTCATGAGGATGAGGTCGGTGTACGAACTCACCCGCATACTGCGCCAAGCCTCGTCGTAGTCGTGGTTCTTGCGCAGCATCAGTTCGAGGGCTTCGCGGGCATACTGGTCGTAGAGGGCCAGGGCCTCGTCGGGCGTCATGTCGCCTTCGCTGAGGGCCGGACCGCGGTCGAGTTGTATCTGCCCAACGATGCCGTAGTTGACGATGGCGATAAATTCGCCCACGATTCCTTCGTCCACTTTCGCCTCGCCCTTCATTTCGATGGAGCGAATGCGGTTGGCTTTGATATACAACTGGTCGGTGATGGAGGCGGGGCGCATAATTCGCCAGGCTGCTCCGTAGTCGTGCAACTTCTTGGCAAAGAGTTCGCGGCACATCTTCATCACGCTTTGAAACTCTGCTGTCGTATTCATTTCTGTCATGGCATGGCTATCTTCTGCGCAAAAGTAGCAAAACCCCTTTGAATAGCGAAGCAATCCCCCTGTTTTTTGATAGGGAGGAAAGAAAGTTCGGCGTTTTTTCCTAACTTTGCCCAGTTGTTTCACGGGATTAGCGACCGCAGACGCGGATGGCCATCCCCCACAGCCCTACCACAATGAACGATTTCCTCCATCTCTGCGCCGAGCGCCGTTCGGTGCGCCGCTACTCGGCCGAATTGCCTTCGGCTGCCGATTTGCAGTATATTCAGGACTGCGTTCGGCTGGCCCCATCGGCTGTAAATTTCCAGCCCGTGCTCTTCCGCTACCTCTCCACGCCCGAACAGCTGCACCGCCTCTGGCCCTGCTACAACCGCGAATGGTTTCAGACGGCCCCTGCCTGCTTCATCGTCTATCGCAACACGCAGACGGAATGGGTGCGCCGCTTCGACGGCAAGCCCCACGGCGACATCGACGCGGCCATTGCCATTGAGCACCTCTGCCTAGCGGCTACCGAGCGCGGCCTAGGCACTTGCTGGGTTTGCAACTACGACCCCGAAGCGCTGCAAGCGGCTTTCCCCGCTCCCGAGGGCCACACCGCCGTTGCCCTCATCCCCATCGGCCATCCTGCCGACGAGCCCAAGGAGAAGCAGCGCAAGGCTCTTGGCGACTTGTTCTTTTGACAAGTCGTTTGGGTCGCTTTGCTCCCTAGTTTCATCGGTCGCTTCGCTCCCTAGTTTCAGACGGAAGCCTTTCGGCTTCCTAGTTTCAGGGAATCCCTTCGGGCTTCCTGTTTCAACGCAGCCTGCGGCTGCTAGCTCGATAGTCCTTAAAGAATTAAGGAATGAGGAATGAGGAGTTGCCTTTCAATGAGGATGAACTCCTAATATTCTCTCCCAATTTCTAATTCCTAATTCCTAATTTCTAATTCCTAATTCCTAATTCCTAATTGAATTAACCTCCAACTCCCCATGAACGAACTCCAACAGCCGGCCGAGACGCTAGAACTCCGCACCGAGGGCCTTGTCAAGAAATACGGCAAGCGCACCGTTGTCAACGACGTTTCCTTCAACGTCCGACAGGGCGAAATTGTCGGCCTGCTAGGCCCCAATGGTGCCGGCAAGACCACCTCTTTCTATATGACCACGGGCCTGGTCGTGCCCAACGCCGGCCACATCTATCTGGGCAACGAAGAAATCACCAACTACCCCGTCTATCAGCGTGCCCGCGCTGGCATCGGTTATCTGGCGCAGGAGGCTTCGGTCTTTCGCAAGATGACTGTTGAGGACAACATCATGTCTGTGCTCGAAATGACGGGCCAACCCAAGAGTTACCGCGAGGACAAACTGGAGAGCCTCATCCAGAAGTTCCGCCTCCAGAAGGTGCGCAAGAACCTGGGCGACCGCCTCTCGGGTGGCGAGCGCCGCCGCACGGAGATTGCCCGCTGCCTGGCCATCGACCCGAAATTTATCATGCTCGACGAGCCCTTCGCTGGCGTTGACCCCATCGCCGTGGAGGACATCCAGTTTATTGTCTGGGAGTTGAAGGACCTCAATATCGGCATCCTCATCACAGACCACAACGTAGAGGAAACGCTCTGCATCACCGACCGCGCCTACCTCCTCTTCGAGGGCCGCATCCTCTTTCAAGGCACACCCGACGAACTGGCCAACAACCAAGTGGTGCGCGACAAGTACCTCACCAACAGTTTCAAACTGCGCAAGAAGGACTTCGCCGCGCTCAAGGAAATTCGCGAGGCGGAGGGCAAATAAAACAAGTTTCAGGCAGGCTCTGTAAATCAGTTGGCAATGCCTTCGCAACCACCATTGAAACTAAGGATGCAAAGCGTCCCTCGTAATATAACACATCCCAGACCCTCATGTGTGCAAAACTCGTCTTTTAACATTTCATAGACTGTTGCGAAATGTTAAAGCGATTTGCATTTCGCGCGAAAATGTATTATCTTTGTACTAGCGAAGAGGAAAGAGCCCTGAACACGGGGCTCTTTCCTCTTTTTTTGCCCCATTATAAAGGAAGAAATACATCGGAAGTTGGAATTTCTAGATGCTTTAGCGGATTTTCTAAATGCTTTAGCGGAAATTTTCTTGGCTTTATCGGT
>SAMEA3663047__coassemble_250_pt1 | contig 19914 bp, 17 predicted proteins | sample SAMEA3663047__metabat2_low_PE_025 | metagenome-assembled genome bin SAMEA3663047 (sample SAMEA3663047) | pig gut metagenome | biome: pig gut; feature: pig-associated habitat; material: faeces | place: France | collected 2012
AACGATCTTGCAGCCAAGCTTCACCTTGACAACATCGAGATTGTCACGGACACCTCAATGCTCGAAAGCAAGAAGAAGAATGCCAAAGGCTTCTACAACCGCAAGACTGGTAAGATAAGCATTGTTGTTGCTAACCATAACGACCTTGCAGACTTGGAGAAGACTGTGCTTCATGAGTCAGTTGCGCACCATGGGCTGCGCAAACTGTTTGGCGAGCATTTCAATGCATTCCTTGACAATGTCTTTATAAACGCTGACGCTGATGTAAGAAAGCGCATTACCGAGCTTGCAGCCAAGCATGGATGGAATTTCCGTACAGCGACGGAGGAATATCTTGCAGGCTTGGCAGAGGACACCGACTTTGAGAATGCAAAGAAGACAGGCTGGTGGGAGAAGGTAAAGCGTGCATTCCTCGATATGCTTCACAAGATAGCATTTGACGAGTATGACGGTGACGTTCTCACAGACAACGAGCTTCGCTATATCCTTTGGAGAAGCTACAGCAATCTGAAAGAAAATGGCGAGCATAATATCATCAATGCCGCACGAAACGAGGTGATGAAGCAGAAGCTCCTTGCCAATGACAAGCCAAAGACGGCTGCTGAGAAGGCTCTTGACGCAATCAGGCAGCGCGTCATGGAGCTGTTTGAACAAGCAGGAAGCGGTGAGTTTACAGGAAAACCTAAGAGCATCGGCAGATTAAGCGGTGAGGGCAAGGCACTCTTGAAGAAACTCTCTGGTCAGAGGTTCAAGGAGTTTGTTGACTTTATGCTCAATCCGTCAGACCTCAACCATATTCGCGGTGACCACTATGGAGAGAACGAGAAGGACAATGGGAACAACATTCCTTTGACTGACGCAGACATTATGAATCTGGTTGATGTAATCAATCAGCCAGACGGCATATTGTATGGCATTGACAAGAAAGACGGCAGGAAACTGTTCTTCTTTCTAAAGGATGCAGGCAATGGACTGTATAATCTTACGGAGGTTTGCAGTACCAAGAAGGGCAATATTACTGCAAAGAGTTTCTTCAAAACAAAAAAGAAAGGTATCAACCAGCGAGTTATGGAGATTACAGACTCCCTACTCCCTACGTCCGTAACGTACTCTGGCGAATTCCTTTCTTCGGGTGCAAAATTACCAAATATATTTGATATTATTACTGTCCGCTAAACATGGCAACCCTCATCCCAACTCATTGAGACACAACAGTTGGGATGACAGCATGTTAATGACAAGCCCCCTTAGTAATTTTCTGTTGCTCCCGGTGGTGATTCAGCCGCCGCTTCAAGCATGAGTTTCATGTCGACATCGAGCATGTTGAAGAATTTTTTCATGTTGAGGTATTCCATAAGCACAATGCGCACCATAGTTGCCAGTCCAGAGAAACTCCACCGCCTTTCTAAGGAACTTTGAAGTAGGGAAAGCAATAGATTAGCAATGAGCTTGACCCATATTTGTATCTTGATGGCGTTGGCACTCTCTCCGTAGAAATAGCGTAGCGGGAAATTCTGCTTTATCTGTTTGAAAAGAGACTCTATCTGCCACCTGCGGCGGTAGATGGCTACGATTTTCTCCATGGGCATCTCGAAGTCGTTCGTAAGCAACGATACCAACTTCGACGACTTTCCCTTCTTGATATCCACGTATGTGATGATACGCGCTATATGGCTGATACCGCCCTTTCTGAACACCACCACCTGCTCACGGTATTCCATCAGCTCCTTCCCGTTCATATCCATGCAGTCTGCCAACACCTCATACTTGAGGTTTTTCTTCATCTTGGTGACATAGACGACATTTCTCTTGGTCAGTTCCTCAAACTTCTCATAGTTGATATATGCACGGTCAAGGGCAACAATCTCCCCGTGCTTGAAATGGCTGGGGGCGAGCATGAAGGAGTCGTTGGTAGCGGCGGAGGTGAACTTCACGTCACAATGTACTCCCTCGTTTGCATGAATGACGGAATGCACCTTTATGCCACCCTTCTTCTTTCCTGTCTTGGGATGACGTCCCACGCCCTTGAATATGACGTTAGAGAATAGGGTTATTGTCGTGGAATCGATGATTCTCAGACGTTTTATCCATTCCTCTGTAGTGTTGCGTCGGCTGTCCGAAGAAAGTCTGTCCTTATTGGACTCGTAAAGGTCGTGGTACACGTCCTCAAAGAATTTCTCTGGGCGTCTAGCATTGGCATCTGACAGGGTACTGCGCTTTGGAACCCTGTCAATGCCTATGTTTGAAGCTTGCGCACCTCTGCCGTCATTGCAGCCTCTATCTCGCGCAGGGAGTCGAAGCGCATGATGACTGCATACAGCATTGTAAGGAGATGGGTGAAGCCGTCAAAACTCTTCACATACCGCTCACCGCCGTTTTGGCGGCTTAATTTAACTATATTATCATGGTCGAGAGCTTTTATCAACTGACCATATACCGGCTGTCCGAAGAAATGTGTACTTTTGCTCATGTTATCTGGGTTTTGATGCAAGAACAAAGGTAACAAAAAAGGGCTGATATCTCGTGAGAAATGTCAGCCCTAAATTGTATCTTCACCAAAGGTTTAGCTAAAAGTTTAGCGGACAGTAATATTTTTTCATGCATATTCTGCCTGTTCCAAATGCAGAATAAGAGGCCAAAATAAGGCCAAATGTTTCCCAAAAATCAGGAGCGTGTTTCCCAAGCTATTCATTTGTTTCCCCAAAAACTCCAGATGTTTCCCAAAATTTCAGGCCTTAAAAATACATTTTTCACGCCCTGAATGTTTATTTGGGAATTTAGAAAATTGGGGGTGCGCTGGTTTGAATGGATTTTTCCCTGCTATCTTGAATCAACTTAGGGTTCTTCTTCTATTTCATAAACGGCGATGTTGCCCTCGCTCTCCTGAAACTCCACCTTGTAGCAGTTGGGGATGAGCGTGCAGATGTGGTGGGCCATATTTTCGGCTGTGGGATTGAAGGGGACTAGGTCGTTGAGGTATTGGTGGTCGAAGGCTTTCTCTACGCGCTCTTTGATGAGAGAGAAATCTACAACCATGCCGTTTTCGTCGAGTTGACGCGAACGGCAATATACGGTGATGATGGCGTTATGGCCATGCAGACGGGTGCATTTACTGGGGTAGGTAAGGGTGAGGTGGTGGGCAAATGCAATTTCTATGCGTTTTTGAACGTAGTACACGGTGTTGACGTTTTGAAGGTTTGAAAAGAATAGGGATTAGCGATGCTGGCGAGCGTCTACTGCTCCTGCACGCTTCTGGCTGGTCTTAATATCGCGCCGCAGGAGTGGCGACCATCCATCAGGAGTGTGAGCGGAGCATTCAAGCGGAGGTGGCGGATATATCGCGTTTCGTAAACGGCTGGCTGACTGTCCAACCATTGGAAATCCACAAAGCCCTGGCCTCGGTGCGGCGCAACGGTAAAGTAGCCTACGCCGAAGGAGGTGAGATTCTGGAAGAAATGCGTGCCTTGCGAAGGGTCAATGCGATAGCCGTCGAGGGAGGTTTCCACAATGGCGCGGGCCATGCAGATATTCGACCAACTGACGGGAATGCCCAGCGAGGGATCGCTGCTGCCCCAGCGGCCAGGACCGATGAGGATGTAGCCCGAGGAATCGGCGGGGAAGCGACGGTTGAACTGATCCATCTCGGCTGCGATGGCTGGCGTATGGAGGGCTTCAAAGGCTTCGGGGCGGATGTAGATGATGTCGCAGATGTCGGTGGCTTTGCCGTTGCCGAGCATCTCCGTGCTCTTCACGAGGCAATCGGATTCGGGAATCGAGGCAACGTCCTCTTCGACACGCGCATTGCTATCCACGATGGGGCGAATCTGCAAGAGGTAGAAGCCTGCCTGTGGCGGTGTGCCGTCGTTTGCAGGGCGGATGTCCATGGCAAATTCTATTTCAACGGGGCGTCCCATCTCGCGACTGCCGATGCGGAGCAGTTCGCTGATGGTTTCGGCCAAGGGGAAAACCTCGGCTTGCAGGATGCGGTCGAAGGAAATGATGGCGCGGCCCTTGCCTGTCCAGCCTGGCAGGATCGTCTCGGTGTCAATCTCGAAGGTGGAGGCCACGTATCGCAACGTGCCATGCGCATTGGCACTACGCACGGGCAGGGTCAGGAGATTGAAACCATCGTCCACGCGAAAGTCTGTGGGCAGATTGGTCAGGTCGAGCGCAACAAAGCGGGTCTGTGTCTCGCGCAGGGCATATTCGGGCGAACTAAGTTGGAGGATGTGGTGGGGATGCGCCGGCGAGAAGCGCAGCGTGCGCCCGCCATCAACGAGATATTTGCCCAGTCCGAAGGCCAGATTTACGATGCCCTCCTCGGGCTTCTCCTCTCCAATGGGATAGAAATTGAGCGAACGACCCACACCAGAGAGGGTGGGGTAGAAGGTGGTGAGTTCCTGCAATCCGCGGCCCGCCACGGGGACGCTTGCGGTGTGGGGCGAGCCAATGACTTCCTGCAGAACAACGGCCATCTTCTCTTGGTCAATAAGGTTTTGTGTGGCCGTGAGGTACGCCTTGCTGTCGCGGTAGAACACCGAAGCATAGACCGACTTGATGGCGGAACGCAGGAGGTCCATCATCTGCGAGCGGTCGTTGGGCTTGGGAATCATATAGGTGGCGTAAACTCCTGCGAAGGGCTGATAGTGGGAATCCTCAAGGAGGCTGGACGAACGCACCGCAATCGGGCCGTGCACCACTTCGAGCAGTGCCGTCAAGTCGTCAATAACGTGCTGCGGCAGGGTGGCATCGAGGAATGCCTGGAGGATTTCGGGGTCGGGGCTGTCGCTGAGCGCAATGGGATAGAGATGGTTGCTCTCCATAAATTCATCAAAGATGTCTGTACAGAGCACCACGGTCTTGGGAATGCCCACAGTGAAATTGTCTGTGCCGAGGCGCGGATAGCGGCTGACCATCGTCCCCATGAAGGCCAGACCGCGTCCCTTGCCGCCGAGCGAGCCGTTGCCAATACGGGCAAACGAACCATATTCATCGAAACGTCCGCGCTGATAGATGGCAACAACGCCTGTGTTCTTCATCTTGCGATAACCGATAATGCAGTCGCTGATGAGCTCACGGGCTTCGTCCATGTGGGCATATTCGCTCACATCGACCTTCTTGAGAATCATCGCAGGCGGAAACATAGCTCGCGAGAAAAAGAAGCGCGAAAAATGGTCGTGCGACAGGTGGTAGCGCAGGGAGTCATCGGGGATTTCACGCAGATGAGTCTGTAGGTCCTTGAGGTTGCGGATGCGCATAATCTCACGGCCTGTCTGCGGATTGATAATGATGAAGTCGCCAAAGCCAAAGCCCGACATGATTTCTCTGCGCAGGTCCTGCGGATAACTCTTGGAGTGCTTGCTGATAAATGCGGCATTGAGTTCAGCAGCACAGGCGCGGCCTGCCTCTTCGCTCGATTCAAGGATGATGGGCAGCCGAGGGTCGTGCTCGCGAAAACGCTTGGCCAAACGATAGCCCGCCATGGGGTCCTTGCAACCTTCGCGCTTGAAACTCATATCGGAGATGACGCCGAGGATATTGTCGCTGTAGGTTTCGTAGATTTCGATGGCCTCCTCGTACGTTCGAGCCAGCATCACCTTGGGGCGACCGCGCATACGCATGGTCTTGAGGTGGTCGTTGAGGGCTTCCTTCGAGAACTCCTTGCTCTGCTCGAGCACAAAACGATAGAGGTGGGCCAAAGCCGAGGAGTAGAAGCGGATGCTATCCTCAACGAGAAGAATTATCTGCACTCCGACCGAAGCACTGTCCTGTGGCGCGTTCCATTTGTCCTCAATCAACTTGATGATAGCCATCAGCAACTCGGCATTGCCCAGCCAGGAGAACACGTAGTCTATGCCCGTCAGGTCCTCGCCCTCCACGCGGCGGCTAACTTCGCGGGAGAAGGGCGTCAGGACCACAATGGCAATCGTGGGATGGAGGTGCTTGATATTGCGGGCGGCGGCAAAGACATCGGTGCCCGCCATATTGGGCATGACGATGACGAGCTCGAAATTGCGACTGGCCAACTCCACGAGGGCTTCTTCCTCGGTGGTCACGCGGGTGAACCGTGGCGGATATCGCAGGCTGAGCGATGTATATTCATTGAAGATGAGTTCGTCAACGCGGCCATCGTCTTCAAGCATGAAGGCATCGTATTTGGTGGCAATGAGTAGGACATTGTAAATGCGCCGCTTCATCAGCTGCGCAAAGGGTGTGTCGCGGAGGACAATGTCCTTGAGTTTGGGAATATTGCTCATGGTTGATGGTGTAGGAGGAGAGCAGTTTATGGCTGCTTGTTATTCTTGCGCGCAGCTTCTTGTCGTGCCTCTTTCAACAGAGAGTAAGACCAGGAGATGCCGAGCTCGCCGGCCCTGCTGAGATGGGGAATGGACAAGGCGGCATCGCCTCGGAGGAGATAGAGCACTCCTATATTATAATGCGCCTCGGCATGGTTGTGCTCTAGCTCGAGGATGGCCAGCAATTGGTCGATGGCTTGGTCCGTCTGCTCTAGGGCGTGGAGAATGCAGGCGCGGTTGTACATGATGGTCGTGGCCTGTGGGTGTCGCAGCAAGGCTTGGTCCGTTGCAGCCAATGCTGCGCGCAAATGTTCGGGCTGGCTGCCACCGCCCTGTGCTTCGTCCATACTGCTCGCTGATAGTTGAAGGGTGAGCAGGAGAGCGTAGTCCTGAGCGTCGAGCGTGCTGTCGGCCACTACGGACAAGGTATTGGCTGCCAGATTGAAGGCTTCTGCGTAAGCTTTTCGCTGGATCTGCTCAACGGTTTCCCAGATACAGGCGGCCTGCTGGTCGTGCTCAAGGTCAATCTGGGATTCTGCGCTTTCCGTGGTGACGGCAGGCCGCGACTGCTGCAAGGAGTCTGCGGCCTGTTGTGCGGCAGCGCTCTTCCATCCTGTGGTCAGCACCAAACGCGTGGGCAGAGCGTGGCGATTGTTAAACCGCTCCAGTTCGGGCAAGAAGAGGATCGTGAGGCGTTCGTCGGGCGTAACGGTGGTTTGTTTGCATAGGCGCAAGGCTGGCAATAGGTGTCGGTGCGCGGCTTGGTTCTGCACCCGCCCCAGAAGTTCGTTCACATAGCGACCGATAGTGTCGGGATTTTCTTCAATGGGCTTGTCATAAACGTCAAGGCTGTGATCGTTGCGTTGACGCACCCGATGGTATTTCCGTTTTGCTTCTCCAGGCTTATAAAACAGGTCCAGATTGGCGCGTGCCAACTTCGTCTCATCATCTTTGGCCCCTTTCGTGTCACCTATGAGGCGGCGCAGGCGGGCTCGTGTCTGATAACCATAGAGGAAATTGGGATATTCGGCCAGCAGTATGGTATAGTCACTGATGGCCTTGCGGTAATCGCCTGTTTCCTCAAGGAGTAGCGCGCGATTGTAGCGCGCCAGGGTATTGTCGGGCTCTGCTTGCAACACAAAATTGAAGTCTTCAATAGCGCGATTATTGTCACCCAACTGCGCGCGAAGCAGTCCGCGATTGTAGTGGGCCACAAAGTGATTGGGCACTAGGGAAATGACGGCATCGTAATCGGCGAGTGCACCGCCAAGACGGAAGATAGCTGTGCGTGCACTGGCTCTCGCCAACAGAGCTTCGTAGTCCGTAGGCTGCTGAGCAATGTATTTCGACAGACAAGAATCAGCCAGTTCAAAATCTTCAAGTTTCAAGGCATAGCGCCCTTTCAAGTGCCACGCAGAGCGCGATTGCGGTGCCACACACAGCAGGGAATCTGCCCAAGCAATGGCCCCTAAGGTGTCACCCCGCTCCAAGGAGACCTGCGCGAGTATCTCGTATGGTTTCTCCCACGTAGGCCATAGTTCGCGCAGGCAATCTAATTGCGTCACTGCCTCGTCCCACTCCTTGAGTTGGATATAGCAGAGTGTGCGATTGTAGAGCGCAGCTTGGTTTTTCGGTTGGTCCTTGATAGCATGGCTGTAGTCGTCGATGGCACCGCGGAGGTTGTCATTGTGAATCCGACAGAGGCCGCGCAACAGATAGACATCTGTTTGAAATGGACTGCGCGCTATCGAACGGCTGCAATCTTCCTCGGCCCCGCTGTAGTCTTCGAGCGAGAATTTTGCATATGCCCTATAATAATATGGCGTGGCGAGGTGTGGTTTGCCGTCAATCACGGTGCTGAATAGTTGGATGGCTCTCACATAGTCGTCGGCGGCCAAGGCGTTGCGCCCCATTATAATGACATTGTCCGCATTGACTTGCGCCCACACCCTTCCGCCTGTCACCAGTGTGGTGAAGGCAAGAAGCAGAAAGAAATATCGGCCTAGGAATGTGCGCATAGGGTAGGGGAGAATAGGGGAAGGGGACAGATTTATTTGGTCTTGTATCCGCAGCGGAACTTTCCCTTGACAAGGGCAGTCATCTTACTGCGAATCATCTGCTTGCGAAGGGGCGTGAGGCGGTCGGTAAATACCTTGCCTTCGAGGTGGTCAATCTCGTGTTGCAATACGCGGGCCAGGTAGCCGTCCACCCATTCTTCGCGCTCGGTAAAGTCGGGCTCCATCCAGCGCACCAAGATGCGCGTGGGACGTTTCACGGGCTCGTGAATACCAGGCAGGCTCAAGCAACCTTCGTCCATCGTCTTCGTTTCGCTATCGTCGTATTCAAGGATATGGGGATTGATATACGCATGATTGAAATCTGCGTATTCGGGGTATTCATCCTTGAGTACATCGAGAGTCACAACGACCACGCGGATGTCTTTGCCAATCTGGGGAGCTGCCAGTCCGACGCCTTCGCTTCGATACATAGTTTCAAACATATCCTCAATGAGTTTCGGCAGTTCGGGATAATCGGGCGTAATGTCCTGTGCCACTTTGCGCAATACGGGCTGACCGTATGTGTAGATAGGTAAAATCATGATGTTTTTATATTGATTGTTTATTTATTCAGTTTTAATATTTTCCTCTGTATGAGATATTTGTGCCAGTAAGGAATCTGTTAGAACATTCCGTTCTGCCGTGACTCCATATAGCTTTGCAGAATGATGGTAGCACTAATTTCGTCCACCAAAGCCTTGTCTCTGCGCTTCATTTTGCCCAATCCTGCATCACGCATGGTCTGATGAGCCATGACAGAAGTAAATCGCTCGTCCCACCAAGTGAGAGGCATTTCTGGAAACAGGCGTTGAAGACTGGCCACAAAGGTTTCCACGCGTTTTAGGTTTTCTGAAGGTTGTCCGTTGGGCTGTATCGGTCGGCCGACTACAATTAGGTCCACCTTTTCACGGGCCACATAGTCTTTTAGGAATGCAGACAATTCTGCCGTTGCTACCGTGGTTAATCCTTGAGCAATGATTTGCAGAGGATCCGTCACAGCAATACCTGTGCGTTTGCGACCATAGTCAATAGAAAGGATTCTGCCCATACGATGGTGATGTTTTGTGTTGCTTTAGGTAGGTTCTATAAATTAGTTTCAATGCAAGGCAGGGTTCTATTTAGCTTGGATGTTTCGGAATTACGTCCGTCTGTTGCACCGTATCTTTTTGTTTTTCATTCACTCACGTAGACCGCAACGATCCTTCATGGAAAACCAAAATCTACGGCTCGATAGCAGCGAATACATCGCAAACTGATTTATAGAACTAACCTTTAGAAAAATCCATATTTCGTTGATACTGTTTTAGGCTTAGCCTTAATCCTGCAAAGATAGCGAATCACGCGATAATCACCAAGTCTGCTCCATCTATTTTGCCTATTGCAAGCGCGAAGATTATTCTGCGCAGACTATTCAAGCCCGAATATTTTGTTTTTCGCAATAGGTCAGTAGAAGAGAGGCCGTTGACTATGTTTCCTATTCTTCTGTGTTCTTATTAAACATAATGGTGATTCTACGTATAGGAAATAGAGATTTATTTTGGCGTTATAAGAACTTCGCTACAGGTTGTCCTTGAACGTTAGGCAACAGTTTGTATAAGCTGTTGGACTAAACGAAAATTGAAACGAACTAAAGGAAATCAGAAAAGGACTACAGGAATATAGAAACGGACAACAGGTAAACTTGAACTGGAAATCGGACTGTTGGCCTAATCAATCATACCAGCAAATGCAAACATCTGGCGATACGCATTTACTTTTTTATCTAATGAAAGCGGATAAGCACGTGAGGATGAAGGTAAACGGTACAAATAGATATCTGTTGTGATTGCTGAACTTTGCGGAACTTTTACATACTGACCCACGCCAGGTATTTCTGACAGCGATAAGGTTTCGCAGATCGTTCGCGTGGCTTTCTCGCCCGTTGTCACGATAACACGGCATTGGGGAATCTGGCGCAACAGAGCAGGTATGTCAGTGGGCTCTACAATTTCCAGAAATTTGTCGGAGGCATTGTCTTTCAGCCTGCGCACGGCGGTTGCAGTATCGAAAAATCCGATACCTTTATCGTTCAGAAAATCAATGATTTCAGGGAGACGAAACGTTTTATTGGCTTCATCCACAAAATGAAGTTTGTCGCCAAAGAAAATGGCTCCTTCAATGCGCCAATGGTCGTTGATATAATTGGGATAGAAAAAGTCAAAACCCTTGGCCCAACGCTTGCGCGCTGGCGGAAAACTGCCGAGAAAAAGTACGCTGCATCCCTCTGGTAAAAATGGATGCAGCGGATGGTATTCCAAATCGGCTGTCGAACGGTCAATATTTGCTTGATTCTTATAGGATAACATTGGTTTATCTAAAGGAATAGCTTTACTGATTGGTTGTGCCCAAGATGGCATTTTCTTTAAGAAAAGGAGGGGCGAGAAGTCCCCCACTCCCCTATCCTATCCCCAGAAGAAATAACTGATAAGTACTGCACCAATAATACCGGCAAGGTCTGCCAAGAGGCCGCAACTTACGCTGTAGCGATACTTCTTGATACCCACACTACCGAAATAGATGGCCAGAATGTAGAATGTCGTATCGGTGCTTCCTTGCAGGACGCTGGTGAGATGGCCCACGAAGGAGCAAGTGCCGTGCGAGGTCCACGATTCCAACATCATGCCGCGAGCACCCGCACCATTCAGAGGTTTGAGCATGGCCACAGGCAGGGCGTCTACCCAATCGCTATTTAGGCCACAGAATTCTACACAGGTGCGCACACCGTCCTGCACCATTTGCAAGGAGCCGCTGGCTTTGAAAACACCAATGGCGGCGAGGATTGCCACGCAGTAGGGAATCAGGCTCACGGCCGTTTGAAAACCGCCCTTCGCTCCTTCAATAAACGAAGCATAAACGTTGATACGTTTGCGCATTCCCGAAATCAGGAAAATGGCGATGGCTCCGAGAATGAGGATGGCCGATAGCAGATTGCAGAATGCCTGAATTTCCTCGCTCGTTTCCATTCCGTGGATAGTCCAGAAGAGGGCAGCCACAATCGCACCAATGACACCGAACATCACGAAGAAGGCGCGGCGAAACAGGTTTATCTTCTGGTAGATGCTCACAAGCAAGAGGCCCATCATGGTGCTACACATCGTGGTGAGCAGGAGCGGAATGAAGCAGTCTGTCGGCGTCACACCAGCGGCTGCCATAGCAGCGGCACTGCCGTACTCCTGAAGCATGGCCTGGCTTCGGTACGCCATGATACTGACGGGAATAATCGTGAGCCCCGAAGTATTCAGAACGAGGAACATAATCATGGCATTGCTGGCCGTGTCCTTCTTATCGTTGAGACTCTGCAACTCCTGCATGGCCTTCAGACCGCAAGGGGTGGCCGCATTGTCAAGACCGAGCATATTGGCCGAGACGTTCATAAAAATGCTGCCCAGTGCGGGATGTCCGTTGGGTATATCGGGAAACAGTTTGGTCAGCACGGGGCTGAGGAATTGGGCCAATCTGTTCACCAATCCACTATCTTCGCCCACTTTGAGGATGCCCATCCACAAGGTGAGTGTGCCCGTAAGACCGAGCGTGAGGTCGAAAGCATATTTGGACATCTCGAAGGTCGAGTCCATCATTGCGGGCAACGATTCCACGTCACCCATAAAGACCAAACGGACGACGCCGACCAGGATGCCGATTAGGAAAAGCGCGAGCCAAACATAGTTTAGTGCCATTCTATTAAGGTTGGTTCTATAAATTAGTTTCAATGGAAGGTAGGAGAACCTACCATATTAGGTAAAAAAGTGGACGTTTGAACTAGGACTTTACGATAGTCTTAGAAAAATATCGAATGCAAAAATACGGAAAAATGGCTAATTATTTCGCACCTACATACGTAAATGTGATTTACTGGGAGAAAAAACAGCGACTTTTCTTACCTGCAAAAAAATATTACTACATTTGCAAACGTAAACATTTACTAAAGGTAGGTTCTATAGATTAGCTTGCGATGAATTCGCTGCTATCGTTGCCGTAGGTGTTTGTTTTCCATAAAGGAGCGTAGCGGGCTACATGAATGAATGAATGAGAAATAGAAACCAGAGGTGCGAGAGGCATGAAGGCATCCACGCAGCATAGAAACCCTGCCTTCCATTGAAACTAATTTATAGAACCTACCTTTCTAGAAATCACCAAAAATATACTGAATGAAACGCACATTCCTCCCCCTACTGTCGTTCACCGCATTCTTGGTTGTCTGTTTCTTTACCGCCTGTGGTTCGGATGCAGCCAAGGAAGGCAATCCCATAACCACCGATTCGCTCACCGCCACAGAAAGCAGGCCTGTTGCCGTCAAGGAACTCAAAATTGACAGCCCAGGCTTCAAGCATATATACCTAGTGGCTGACCAGACGGACGAACGCCATATATATAAGGATAAGGTGAACCGCCCGAATACTTTCCTTGTCATCAGTAAGCGCGAGTACCGGTTGTATGTCTATGAGCGTGCGGGGCAGGACACACTTTTGGCTGCCTCCTTCCCCGTTTGCTATGCCATCAATCCCGAGCCTAAGGAGGGCGAAGGTGATGACCGCACACCCGAATGCGGCCTCCAGCATCCCTTCACAATTTCGCAGATAGTGGATGCCAAGACGTGGTGCTTTGATTTTCAGGACGGCCGTGGCATGATTGCAGCCTTTGGCGATTGGTTTTTGCGTCTGGACCTCTCGAATTCTTTCCCCGACAATCCAAAACTAGCAGCCAACAGGAGCATCGGTTTGCATGGCAGCACGGGCAACGAAATGTCGGTACCAGGCCGCGACAGCCATGGATGCGTTCGCCTGCTTGATGCAGACATTGCTTTTCTCCACGACCATTATATCCAACTAGGCACACAGGTTGTCATCAAGGGTATCAACGAAAAGAAATGGCCGTTTGAGGTCAAGGCACAACAGCGTCTTGGCGACAAATACAAGGCTCCCACGCCTGGCAATAAGGCGTTTGCTTCTGCAGGTACTTCTAAATAAAAGTGTCGAAGCTCACCTCGTTCCCTGCTTCCTTATTATAGGGGGGTCCCAGCTATCCATACTAATTCATAATAAACAAATTATTTCTCATGAAGAAAATTATTTCATTTTCTCTGTTTTTCATGCTGCTGTTTAGCCTCCCCATGACAGGCTTGAAGGGTACGAATGCAACGGCCCAAGCCCAGCAGATGATACAAATCATGGGCAATGGTGTTCGTTTGCGCTTAAGCCCTAGTACTTACGGCAAGATTCTGACGGGCAAGAACCGGGGATTCTGTTTGCCCTATTGCTATACCACCAGCGACGGCGAGTGGTACTGCGGCACGTACAAGAACAAGACGGTGTACGTCAGCACCGACTATGCGCGTATTATCTATTCAGGGTACTCTTCCTCCTACACGCAGGTGTACGTTCACGCCACTAATCTGCTGGTTCGAACAGGTCCCGGCCGCAACTATCCCTATCTCATCTGGCGCAATGGTGAACACGTACGCTTGGACTATGGTGACGTATTGCCCTACCTCGGCGAAACTCGCAATGGTTTCCACAAAGTTCGCTTTGACGGGAAAGCCTGCTGGATTTCTGCTAAACATTCCTCACTCCGTTAAAACTCAAACATGAAAAAGATTGTATTCATACTGATGGTTGCCCTACTCGGAGGCAACGTGCTGATGGCCCAGACCAAGCCTGCGAAGAAAGAGGCGGTCACCTACCCTATCCCAATGAAGAAGCAGAAGGCCGAGCGTGGCAATAAGGTGTATGATGTGGCCGATATCTACGATGTGGCAAGAATCTATCGTCCTGAAGCCAACCCGGCACATTGTTTCTTCGTTATTTCCAAACAAGAATTTCGTCTTTACGTGTACGAGGTAGAGGGGAAAGACACGCTCCTGGCTGCCCATTTCCCCATTTGCTATGCCAAAAATCCTGGTCCCAAGACGCGCACAGGCGATATGAGCACGCCCGAGTGTAGCCTGCAACATCCTGCCACCATCTCTCAGATTCGCAATTCCTCCTCATGGGCACACGATTTCAAGGATGGGCGCGGCTCCTTCCCAGCTTATGGCGCTTGGTTCATGCGCCTGGACCTTTCGAAGAGTGATTGCCATCCCGGTTGCCGCAGCAACAAGAGTATCGGCATCCACGGCAGCTCGGGCAACCGCCTGTCCGTTCCTGGCCGCGACAGCGAAGGCTGCATCCGCCTGCGCGACGAAGACATCAAAACCCTCAAGAGCCGCTTCACTGTGGTTGGTACTCGCGTAGTTATCAAGTCGGCCAATGCTGGCAAACTTCCCTTCGAACTCCGCGCCGAGAAGAACTGTAAAGACTACCAACGCCCCGAAAAGGGCTACCGCCCCGTAGATGCCAAGTAAGCCTATTGGTCGCTTGCACATCCATACGTATAAAGGCTGTGTCGTTAGTTTGACTAATGACACAGCCTTTCTGTTTTGCTCGTGTATTGAACCTACCTGTGGTCGGGAGTCAGGACGTAGTAGGGGAAGCGGGGCCTTCCCAACTTGATCAGTATTCCTCGCTCTACCAGCCCCGGTAGTTCGCGATGAGCGCGTGGTTTGGTATAGCCTGTGGCTGCGCAGATGGTGCGGGTGGTCAGCAGTTGGCTGTTGGTGGCTAGGTAGTTGCTGAGGCATTGGCGGATTTGTTCATCGGTAAGCTTGCCTGTTTGCAAAGTTGATTTGCGGGGACGATGGAAACGGATGTTGGTAAACTCGTCCATAAAGGTTTTCTTGGGGCGATAGTTAATGCCGCCTACGGAAAGGTGGCGAGCAACCTGTTTGTCATCGATACTGTGGATGGGGATGTTGCTCCTGAGTGTTGGAGCAAAGGTGCCGATTCCCTGCAACTCAACGCGCTTGCCCTGCGTTAAGTAATAAGTCATGGCATCGCGGAGTGCACTTAGGCAGGCAATTACATCCGCTGGGGTCAGCGTGGTGGCGTGTGAGATGTCAGCGAAGAGTTGTTCGCTGTTGACGAGTGTAGGGTCGGCCAATACGGGATAGTAGCTTTCGGCAGGTGTACCTACTTCGTGGGGCGTCTCGCGCAATTGAAATTGGATGGTGTTTTTTGACATACTCTAATAATTTATGGGTTCTGAATTTTTGAAAGTTTTGTTATCTGTATATGTTTTTTGTAATGAGTCTGCGAATATTGGGAGAGCCCCGCAGCATTTCTCTTCTCTAATCCATTGCTAGATAGGAAATTGTCGTTGCAAAATCCGAATTGCCAACTGTTTCATGCACTTGAAACAACTGTTTCATGCACTTGAAACAACTGTTTCATGCGTTTGAAACAACTGTTTCATGCGTTTGAAACAGTGATCAGGTCATTGATTGAATTGCATAGGTGGCGATTTGATTTTGAATTCGCGGTTGTCTGATTGTTCTGTGGGGATTTCGATTATCGTATGATTGCTTAGCGGCAGTGCTGAACCTCAAGATGGCTCTTCAGCCCATAGACCAAAAGAATGAATCCCACATGTTTTTTCCTGGATTTGAGAAACAGGCAGCAGCACACTTGTTGTAGAAAAGTTGGCCTCTTACAACCAGCTTGTCATCAGCTGTTTTCTCATCTCAATATTGTTTCTGGATTATATTGACTGGGGGGTCAACTCGTTCTTGCGGGGGCAAGGGTATCGTTGATGACGGCAAAGGTAGGAAAAAGTTTTTGATTAGTGGCAACATGACCGAAAGAACTTGTGTGGTACATTATAGGACCTACAAAAAAATGACCGCTAGGGGAAAATCCTTAGCGGTCATTATTTCTTGTTGTGAGATTACTTCAGAGAAATGAGTACTTCCTTCTCAGCTTCTTCGGTCTGAACCTTGTCCTCACGGAGCAACCAGCCCAAAGCGAGATAAAGTTCCTTGTCGGTCTTGATCTTAGCAACCTTCTTCAGTTCCTTACCAGACAACTGACCCTTCTCGTTGAGGGCTTCCCAAATCTTGCCAGCATTAGCGCCTGCGATTTCTTGTAACATAGTGTAGAGTATATTGAGTTAAAAAAATATTTGCCTCATATCTTTTTCACTTGCAAAATTACGGATTTTCCTATTTGCAAAATCCCTTTGTGCTTAAAAATCAATGAATTTATGTTTTTCTTACTGGATTTTGCCAACTTGACTTGTCGTTTTGCTTGGATTTTTTTCTAAAATCTCATGGTTCAGCACATTAAATGGTATTTGCTGTACTGAGTTCCCAAGTCCAGCGCCAGCAGATCGTGCGGAGTAGTGTCTGGAGCATCGTGCCTATGGCGAAGGATAGAAGAAGGAGAATGTGGAAACCAGTGGTAAGACTGGCTTGGCCTACTTCGGGCAGTGCGGACTGGTCGAAATAGTAAGCGGGCAGGTACAGAATCAGGGGCAGCAAGAGCAAGAGACCCGTGAATGTGAGCAGGATGGTGCTGAAAATACCTATGAGTATGTGCTTTCCGAGCAACCGCGGATGGAGCGTCAGGCATGTGGGGAGCTCGTCGTCCAAGGGGAGTGCCCAAGTGGTGCGAAGGTATGCACTGGCCAAGCCTAGACAAGGCAAGAGAGGAAGCACCAGCAGCGCAGTCCATAGCCAGCGATGGCCAAGCCATAAAGCAAGGGCTAAGAGCAAGGTGGCAATCAGGGAGATGGACAATACCAACAGGGAGGTGCGCACATAGATGGTGCGGGTGGCAGGACGGATGGGCCGCGCCTCGCTATCGGGCATGGCGGCAGCACGGGTGGATTGGTGGGCCTTCCATCCGTAGGTGCGCAGTAGGATTTCGCTCAGGAGCCACAGGAGGACAGCACCTGCCAGCAGGAGGAAGTCGCGCCATTCGAGGGCGGCGAAGCCTGCGTGCAACTGCTCGAGGATGCCCACTTTCTCGGTAATGGGAACTGCAGCGGCCTTAGGAATATAAACATAGAGTATCCAAGAGAGGAGAAGAACACTGACCGTGGTGCTCGTCAGCAGAGCAGGCCAAAGGCTACACAAGAAGACGAGGGGACGAAGGCTGAGGGTATGCGTACCCTGCCATAGGGCTTTTCTAAAACTGATTGATTTCACGATTATGATGATTTCTTTGTGATTTCTTCTAAGGGGGAAAGGTAGGCTTTTGCTACTATCTTGTAATCTTTATATGAGAAACTTTCTCAAGAGGTCCTGCAAAGTTAGGTAAAAATTCATTACCTTTGCGGTATGGCAGATAACTTAACAATAAAATGGGGCTTTATCGGTTGCGGCGAAGTGACCGAGAAGAAAAGCGGCCCAGCCTTTTCACAGATAGAAGGGTCGTGTGTAGTGGCCGTTATGGGCCGAAAAGTTGACAAGACGAGGGCTTATGCCGAACGCCATCATATACCGCGCTGGTACACCGACCCACAATTATTGGTTGATGACCCAGAGGTGAACGCCATCTACATTGCAACCCCGCCCTCCACCCATGCCACGTTTGCTATCATGGCGATGAAGGCTGGCAAACCCGTTTACGTGGAGAAACCGATGGCTTCGAACTACGAGGACTGCTGTCGCATCAACCGCATTTCGGAGCAGACGGGCGTGCCCTGTTTCGTAGCCTACTATCGCCGTTACCTGCCCTATTTCCAGAAGGTGAAGGAACTGGTGGCAAGTGGAGCTGTGGGCAACGTTATCAATGTGCAGATTCGATTTGCCGTGCCGCCGCGCGACCTTGACTACAATAGTTCGAACCTCCCTTGGCGCGTACAGCCCGACATCGCAGGCGGTGGCTATTTCTACGACTTGGCGCCGCACCAGATTGACCTGCTACAGGAAATGTTTGGCCCCATCACCCAGGCAGAAGGCTTTACGGCCAACCGCGGCGGTCTCTACGAATCGGAAGATACCGTGAGTGCTTGTTTCCGCTTTGCCGATGGACTACCAGGCTCGGGCTCGTGGTGCTTCGTGTCGCACGATTCTGCCCGCGAGGACCGTATCGAAATCATTGGCGACAAAGGACACTTGGCCTTCAGCGTATTTACCTACCAGCCTATTGTGCTCCAGACGCAAGAAGGACGACAGGAGATTGTGATTGAGAATCCTCCTTGTGTGCAGCGGCCGCTCATCCAACTTATCGTAGAGCACCTTCAGGGCAAGGCCATTTGTACGTGCGACTGCGTGTCGGCCACAGGAGTCAACTGGGTGGTTGACCGCATCCTTGGCAAATTCTAAATTGGCAACAGATATTTCTCGTCTATAATCTTCTCCTTTCGCATGTTCTCCCCCACCCTCCTCCACAAATTCATCCTCATGGCCATACTGTGTGGATGTGGCGGTTTATGCCTGGCGGAGGAGGTGGACACGCTCGTTACCTCCGATACCATCAACACCTCGGAAGCAGCGAACTCTTGGGAACAAGGGCGCAAGCAGTTGAAGCGGAGTCTCATCAAGCAATTCTTCCACGCCTTCTCCGACCTTGACACTACCTACGTTGAGCCCAACTTCTACAATTATGCAGCCATGGCCCAGCATTCCATTTTCCTACAGGTGTATCGCCTGAAGGCAAGGGATGAGATGGGGCATACACAATCCTTGCAGTTTACGCCTAGAGCAAACCAGAGTATCGGCCCTTATTTCGGTTGGCGCTGGATATTCCTAGGCTATACCTTTAACCTTGGTAAACGTACGAAGGTGGGCAGTGCCACTGAACTGAGCCTCAGTCTTTATAGTTCGATGCTGGGCTGCGACCTGATGTATATTCGCAACAAGGACAACTTCTACCTCAATCGTATTCGCGGATTTGGCGAGTACGATAAAACATTTCGTCCTCAGCACTTTTCGGGGCTTACGACCAAGACGTTGGGCTTCAACGTTTACTACGTGCTCAATCATCGAAAATTCTCCTATCCCGCCGCCTTCGCCCAAAGCACTGTGCAACTGAAGAGTTGTGGCTCGTGGATATTCGGCTTCCGATTTGATGCACAGGAGTGGAATATCAACCACAATAAGTTGCCCGCCTTTCTGCTGTCGCCCAACGAAGAAATGGATTCGCCAGGCCTGCTGGAGGAGATGCGTGTGTCGAGTATCAACTACCGCAACTACAGCCTCAGCGCGGGCTACGCCTACAACTGGGTCATTGTGCCACGCCTCACGTTTTCCATCAGTCTTATGCCGAGCATTGGTGTCAAACAGATGAAGGGCGAGCGCGTCAACTACACCACGTTCTGGAACAACGTGACCAAAATGAACGTGGATTTCATTGCCCGCGGTGCTTTGGTGTGGAACAATAGCCGCATATTTGCTGGTATCTCGGCGGTGAGCCATTTCTATGATTACCACCGCGACCGCTTCTGGTACAACAATAATATCAACTTCTTCAACCTGTATGTGGGATTCAATTTCTCGAAGCGCAAACAGTATAAGGCGGTCAAGGCGGTCGCTCCGCTTCCTTAGTTTCAACGGTCGCTCCGCTTCCTAGTTTCAACGGAAGCCTGCGGCTTCCTAGTTTCAATGTTTCAACGCAGCCTGCGGCTGCTAGTTCGATAGTCAAATTAGCGAAAATTCCTAATTCCTAATTCCTAATTCCTAATTCCTAATTCCTAATTCCTAATTC
>SAMEA3663047__coassemble_274_pt1 | contig 19175 bp, 15 predicted proteins | sample SAMEA3663047__metabat2_low_PE_025 | metagenome-assembled genome bin SAMEA3663047 (sample SAMEA3663047) | pig gut metagenome | biome: pig gut; feature: pig-associated habitat; material: faeces | place: France | collected 2012
GCTATTGGCTGTTGCGTACCGCTGCGCTTGCACTTTGCATGGTGCAAAGGACAGGCAAAAAGGGGAAGGCCCTTTCCGAAAACTCATTGAAAGCTAATTTTATATAACCTGCCTAGAAGAATTCGTTATATTTGGGTTAGGACAAAACTCTGCGCACCACGTATGCCTGTTCTTTCGATTTCAATTAGCGGCTTCCCAACCGCACCTAATTTATAGAACCTGCCATAAAAAACGGCTGTGCCGAATGGGCACAGCCGTTGCAGTTGTTATGAATCAGGGGGAAGGATTACTTGATGACCTTCTTGCCGTTGACGATGTTGATACCCTTCTGGAGTTTCTGGAGGCGGATACCCTGAAGGTTGTAGATGACAGCGTTCTGGGTGGTCGTTACGTTCTGGATGCCATCAATTGTACTGATAGTATGAACGTAGCCATTGGTGATTTCCTTCGTGCCGTTGTAGTCCACCAGTTTACCATACATTATCACCTTGTCGCCTACCTTAATCTGATTCTCGGCGGTGAACTTCTCGTTGTTCAGGTACCTAGCGCGATAGACTGTAAGGTCGTTTTGCGTGTCCTGAAGGTCGTCGGAGATGAAGAAGGTAGCGTTGCCAAACTGGGTGCTTACCTCTTTGATCTTGTGGATGTAACCAACTACGTAAACCATATCGTCGAGGCCCTTGCCAGCGGTGATGAGTTCGATGGCCTTAGCCACAGTGTAGGCTGTTTCGGGGGTGTTGACGATGCTTTCAGAGGGGTCAGCAGGAGCCTTCACATTGATGATATAGGAGGCATAACCTGCATCAAATTTGTCGGTCTTTTCGCTAGTGGCAGAGATAGTAGTGGTACCTACGCCTACTACTTCTACGTTGCCATCAGAATCAATGGTGGCCACGTTCGTGTTAGAACTAGCATAGGTGACGGGCAGATTGTTCGGGTTATTAAGGGTGACGAAATCTACCGTGTCGCCCAGCGTGATGTCGTACTGCTTGCGGCTGTAGGAGATGCCTGCGGGATCCAGAACAACGGCGCCAGCCTCGTTGTATGTCACTTTGGAAATCTGAATCATACCATTGGCAGCTACTTCCGTTTCGAATACCAGCTTGTAGTACTTGTTGGCGGCAGGCGTGGGAATAGCGAAGGTCAGGTTGCCCACGGCCAATTCCTCAGCAGCGATTTCCTGCTCCACAGTGGTGAAGGTGGTGTCGGCAGCTACCTGCAGTTTGACGCTTTTGATTTTGTCCGTGTTCTTCAGGGCGTCGATGGTGACAACCACATTGGCGATGGCCTTGTCGATAGCAAAGTCGGTGCGGATGGAAGCAACGGAGGCGAATTTCTTGCTACCACACTTGATGTAGGTCCAGTCATTGTTCCAACTGTTGTTGTTGAAATTGGCGATGGTCCAAACATCTGTGCCGACTACGGCCTGCCAGGTCTTATCGTAGCTACCGACTTTGTTGGCTGCAGCGTTGTCATCGGGGAAGGACAGGGTCTTGTAAGCCTGTGCCATAACATCGTTAGAAACTGCTGCGGCAAGCGCTACGAGAAGAGAGAGTAAAAGTTTCTTCATGATTGTTTTAGGTTTTATGGGTTAATGATTAGAAGTTGTTGATTAGTTATTAGAGGTAAGAGCGTTAGGCTCCTTTTGAATACGCTGCAAAACTACTTAATATCTCCGACATAGCCAAAGGTTAATCCGCTTCAAATCAAATTCTTCATATTTCCTTCATTTCCTTCATGCCGCTAACGAGGGGGCTAGGGAATTTTCTTACCTTTGCAAGCGTTGACTTTGTGATTCCAAAAGCCTATGTCATATCTCACCATCTATAATGCCTCGGCTGGTTCGGGCAAGACCTTCACCATTGCAGCCGAATACATCTCGCTCCTCCTCAGCGGCGAGAACAATATGCACCGCCGCATCTTGGCCGTGACCTTCACCAATAAGGCCACCGAGGAAATGAAGGAGCGCATCCTTCATCACCTGCAGGCTATAGCCCACATGGACAGTATGGCCTACGATGCGGAATTCGTGGCCGCCGTCCGCAAGCGCCTGCCCGAGCCTATGGATGATGCCACCCTCCAGCAGCGTGCGGCTCGCGCCTTGGCCGAAATCCTCCACGACTACGACCACTTCCGCGTCGAGACCATCGACTCCTTCTTTCAGTGGTTGCTGGCCTGCTTGGCCCACGAGCTCGGCCAGTCCGCCCATTACAAGGTGGACCTCAACGAGGCACTCCTCATCGAGAAGGCCGTGGACAATCTGATTGCCGATACGGCCAACGACAAGCGTGTGCGAGCCCGTGTCATTCAATATATTGAGGACAATATCAACGACGACCGCACATGGGACATCCGCAGGGAACTGCGCGCGCTGGCTGGGCAGCTACGCAACGAGGAGTTCCAAAAATACGAAGAAGAACTGCGCGAAGTATTGCACGGCGAAGGTGCCGACAAAATTCGCAGTCTGCTGCTGCGAACCCTTTCCGATGTCACAGGCCAACTGGAACAAGCCACCAGCCATTTCGTACAGATTATCGAAGAGAACGGAGGCTACGATGATTTTAGTCGCCTCAAAAGTAAGCTGGGTGGCTACGTTGACAAGTTGCAGAAGGGGAAATACGAGCCGCCCACCGATGCCGTTAGGAAGCTGATGGTTTGTTCGCCGCTGGACGAGGACGAAGACAGCGTCCTTTGGTTGAAGAAGGGCAACCGCAAATATTGGGACGACATACGGCCGCGCGGTGAAAATATACGCCAAGGCCTCATCGCCATGGAGCAGTTGCGCGTCAACGCCGTGAGCGTGGCCAATACGTGTCGCCTCATCCTGAGCCGCTTCAATCCGCTCTGCCTCTTGCAAGACATCGCCGAGCGCATTGACATTATCAATGCCGAATCGGGCCGCATCCTGTTGGCCAAGACACCGCGCCTCTTCTTCGACTTGGTGCGCGAGAGCGATGCCCCCTTTGTGTTCGAGCGCGCCGGCACCACGTTTGACCACGTGCTTATTGACGAATTTCAGGATACCTCGCAGATGCAGTGGCAAAACTTTCGCAAGCTCCTTATCAACAACCTCTCGCAGGGCAGCCGCTGTATGCTCGTGGGCGATGTTAAGCAGAGTATCTACCGTTTCCGAGGCGGCGACTACCATATATTATATGGCGTAAAGAAGGAGATGGCGCACATGAATCCGAAGTTTGAGCCGCTCAATACCAACTACCGCAGTGCGCAGGAGATTATCGCCTTCAACAACGCCTTCTTCCCCCGCGCCGCCGCGCTCCTCACGTCTACGGCCGAGGGCGAGGGCGAAGATGCGCAGCCCAGCGCACTGCCCTCCGATGGTGTCTTGCAAGGCATCTACGCCTCCCAGCAGGTGGCCCAGGGCTACAACAAGCGCACGGGTGGCCATGTGTGGGTGGAAGCCGTTGCTCCCCAGCCCAAAGAAGAGGAGCCCAAGGAAGATGCACACCCGGCGGACAGCGAGGCCGCCGCTCTCCATGCAACGCAGCAGAGCGTGGAGGAGCGCCTCTACGAAACCATCTGCGGCCTGCACGAGAAGGGGCTGCCTTATCACGAAATGACCATTCTCGTTCGGAGGAAGGTAGAGGCACAGATGCTGCTTCGCTATTTCACCGAGCACCACCGCGAAATCCCCCTGACTAGCGACGAAGCCTTCCTCCTCTCGGCCTCCCATGCCGTGCAAACCATCATTCACACCCTGCGCATCCTCAACGACCCCAAGGACCAACTCGCCCGCTCGTATATCACCGAGCAAGAAGGTTGCACAGCGGCCGAACTGGACGAATTGCTGGCAGTCACGCGAAAGATTCCCCTCTACGAATGTTGCCAACGCATTATTGCTCGATGCAACCTGGGCGAGAAGGCCGAGGAAGCACCTTATCTTATGGCCTTCATGGACCAACTGATGGGCTTTCTGGATTCCTATCCCGCCGACCTCGCCACCTTCTTGCAATATTGGGAAGAGCGTATGCAGTCGGCCTGCATACAGGGTGGGGCAGGGCAGGGCATCAGCATCATGACCATTCACAAAAGCAAGGGATTGGATTTCCACACCGTGCTCATGCCCTACGTGGACTGGGCCTTCGAGAGTGACCGCACGACCGACATTATCTGGACGCACTCGCCGCGAGCGCCGTTCAACTGCCTGCCCCTCGTGCCCATCCCCGCCAAGAACAAGAAGATACACGAGTCCGACTTCAGCGATGCCTACGACGAGGAGCACCTCCAGCAGCGCATTGAAAATCTCAACCTCCTCTACGTGGCCTTCACCCGTCCGCGCTACAACCTCTATCTGTGGTACAAGTTGCCCGCAAAGGCAGGCGCCATCAGTACGGCTGGCGAACTCATGCACGCCGTGGCAGGCAATGTGGATGAGAACGTAGCCCAGAATGAAATTCAAGCCTTGGTGGCCGACAGCCTGTTGCCTGCACAGGAATATACAACCGAACCGACAGATTCAACGAGTCGCCACATTCCCTTCCGCAACACCCGCTCGCGCGCCTCGTTCCTTCAGTCAAATGCCTCGCGCGACTATCTGCAAACCGAAACGACCGATGCGCCCGAGCAAATGTCGTACATCGACCGCGGCAAGATGCTCCACGCCGTACTGGCCGAGGTGAGGGTGGCAAGCGATGTGCAGACCATTGCCCGCCGCTTTGCCAACAGCGGCATCCTGCCACCTGGCGAAACGGCCGAAAGCATCACCGCCTATCTCTCCGAACGCATGGAGCGGGTGAGCAGTTATGGATGGTTTGAAGCCGATGCCGCCTTGCGCCGCGAATGTCCCATCCTCTTCACCGACAGCCTGGGCGAGGTGCAGCACCAGCGTCCCGACCGCGTCATCTTGCATACCGATTCGGGACGAACGGCTGCGCCAGAAGAAACTGCCGTGACCATCGTGGATTATAAGTTCGGCCACTACCACAGTCCCGACACCGCCATCGGTTGGAAGTATCACGAGCAGGTTGGCAATTATGCGCGCCTCCTTTCCCGCATGGGCTATCAGCACATTGAGGGTTATTTGTGGTTTGTGGATGCCGACAAAGTGGAGACCGTAGCCCTTACTGGCGGCGATAACTAGGCCAGTCCCTAGGCCAGATTCTCTAATTTTTCTGTGAAATTCTTGTTTGGTAAAAATCTTTGCCCTATTTTTGCATTCGGAAAAACCCCTCCCAATAAGGTTCTTCGACGTTTTCTAGAACCAACCTTTATACAGGCGGCAGTAGCTCAGTTGGTAGAGCATTGGCTTCCCAAGCCAAGGGTCGCGGGTTCGAGCCCCGTTTGCCGCTCCCCTCGGGGGACGAGTGCAAGCTTGTAAAACTAGATTCTATGGTGGCAGCTCTTCTTATTGTAATCGTATTTTTCTTAGGCCTGTTGTTGGTGGCCACCGAGCATCTCCATCATATCAACCGAGCCGCAGTTTCCATGTTTATGGGCATCGTTTGTTGGATGATTTATATTGCCCATGGCTCGGCCTTCTTAGTAGATGAACATCCAATAGAATTTCTCTCCTATCTTTCTTCCCATCCAGCCCAATCCACGTCGGTGCGCGAGTATATCGCCGACACGGTTTTCATGCACTATGCCCGTTTCGCAGCGGAAGTGGTGCTCTATCTGTTGGCCGTTATTTATATCGTAGAGGTGTTGCGCAACAACGGCTGCTTCGATTTCTTGCAAGAATGGTTGCGCACACGGAGTACGCGCCGCTATTTGTGGGTACTCGCTTCTTTCACCTTCCTCGTATCTATCAATCTCGACAACCTTATTACGACCTGCTTGATGCTCTCCATCATGCACCCAATGATAGCAGATGGCAAGCAGCGCCTCATGTTTGGTTCGGTCATTGTGGTAGCCGCAAATCTGGGCGGTGCTTTCACGGTCATTGGCGATGTGAGCAGTCTTTCCCTCTGGACGCGCGGGCTGGTCACGCCCACCACATACACCGCCCTCCTCGCGCCCTCCTGTTTGGCCGCCTTCCTGACCATCGTTTTGCTCGTACAGCGCTCCTTGCCCGAACGCCTCTCGCTGATGCAGACCCGTCCGCCCTATCGCGGTGACGACACGGTGCTCAGTCGCCAGTCGCGTTTGCTGCTCTTCCTCGTTGGCATTGGCGGTTTGTGGTTCATCCCCACCTTCCACCGCATCACACAGTTGTCGCCCTTCGTCGGTGCGCTGTGCGTGCTGGCTTTGCTGTGGATGGTTGACGAGTTGTGCAATCGTTCGCTCCTTGCCAGCGACCGTATGGTGCGTCGGCGCGAACCCTTGGCCCTGCAATATGCTGGCCACCAGCAAATCCTCTATTTTATCGGCCTTGTCCTTGCTTTGGGTGCTGTGACCGAAACGGGTTTGCTGCGTTCGCTGCTCCAGTGGCTGACACCAGGATTCAATACAGACATGTACGTCGTTGGTGCAGGCGCTGGCCTCCTGAGTGCAGTGGTGGGCAATATCGCCACCCTCCTTAGCGGCATTACCGTCTTCACACAAGATGCGGCCAGCAACCTTCCCCAATTCGATATACTCTATGCCGAGAACGGCACCTTCTGGCCGCTACTCAGTTATAGCACATCCTTGGGCGGTTCGCTGCTGTGCATTGGCACCTTGGCTGGTCATGCCTTAATGCGAATGGAAGGTGCATCCCTACGCTGGTATGTGCGCCATATTGCTCCCAAGGTGCTGGCAGGCTGGCTCGTGGGTCTAGGAGTATTCTACCTTATCCACGCGGTTTTGAGCTAGACGATGATCGCCTGAGATAATTCATGATTTTTTGAAATTAGCTTTCTTATTATAGAATTATGGCAAAGATTAGATGTATCGGCGTGCTGACCTCTGGAGGCGATGCCCCAGGAATGAACGCAGCAATACGCGCCGTCACCCGTAGCGGTATTTGCAACGGGTTCAAAGTAAAAGGAATTTATCGTGGCTACGATGGTCTCATCAAGGGCGAGGTCAAAAACTTCACCACCGAGGACGTCAGCAATATTATTCAGACGGGTGGCACACTTCTGCGCACAGCCCGTAGCAAAGAATTTGAAACACCCGCAGGCCGCAAACGCGCCTACGAAACCCTTCAGCGCGAAGCCATTGATGCCCTTGTCGTCATCGGCGGTAATGGTTCGTTGACGGGTGCCATGCTCTTCGCTGAGGAATACGACTTCCCCTGCATCGGTCTGCCAGGCACCATCGACAACGACCTCTACGGCACCGACTCCACCATCGGCTACGACACCACGCTCAACACTATCACCGAGTGTGTTGACAAGATTCGCGACACCGCTACCTCCCACGAGCGTATCTTCTTCGTTGAAGTAATGGGCCGCGACGCAGGTTTCCTCGCACAGAATAGTGCCATAGCAGCAGGAGCCGAAGCAGCCATTATTCCCGAGGACTCCACGGGTAGCGACCAGTTGATACAATTTATGGAGCGCGGCATCCGCAAGAGCAAGAAGAGTTGCATCGTCATCGTCAGCGAGAGCCCCAAATGTGGTGCCATGCACTACGCCAATCGTGTCCGCAAGGAATATCCCAACTTCGATGTCCGTGTTTCCATTCTCGGCCATCTCCAGCGCGGCGGTTCGCCCTCGGCTCGCGACCGCATTCTGGCCAGCCGAGTAGGCGCAGCAGCCGTTCAGGCCCTCGTACAGGGCCAGCGCAACGTCATGGTAGGCGTACGCAACAACGAAATCGTCTATGTCCCCTTCATCGACGCCATCAGCAAGCGCAAACCCCTCGACCCGCAACTCATCCGCGTACTCGACGAACTCTCCATCTAGTACTATCCGCTGAAATCCGATAAATCAGCACAACGCTTTCAGCACATTTCAGCAGCAAAAATCAATGAAAGAAAACGAGGGTGGCAGCCAAACCAAGCTGTCACCCTCGTTGGTTATAGGTAGGTTCTATAAAATAGGTAGGTTCTATAAAAATACCCGCTACTCTTCATTTGGCTTACGGAAAGAGTAGCGGGTAGATTTGCCAGGCTGCTTTGCGGATGCGGAAGCAATAGAGGGCGAAGAGGTGCCAGCGCCAGCCGGTGCGGCGGCTGAGCACTTGCGCGCGGAGTTGGGCGGCTTCTTGGGGATTGCCCTCGTGGTGGATGTGGCCGGCCAGAATGAGGCGGCGGCCGTCTAGGGCCTTGAGCACGGTGGGATGACCCTGGGCGGCTCGTTCGGCTTGGTTGATGCTGTGTAGGATTTGGGTTAGGCGCGAGGAGAAGCTGTCGCCCGTGATGCTTTGGGCGTGTTGCTGGATTTCGTGGTAGCCTTCTTGTGGGAGGATTCGCATTCTGGGGGTGGCCAGCAGGGCGCGCAGTCCTAGTTCCCAGTCGTTCCAAACAAGTACGCTTTCGTTCCAGCCGCCGATTTCGCGGAGAAAGGCGGTGCGCCATACAACGCTCTGTGTGGAGAGCATACCCGTGAGTACCTGCTGGACGGCGGAGGTGGAGGGCCGCGGACGGCGGAGGACGGATTGGCCATTGGGGAAGGTCATCCGTGTGGTGAGGGTGACTATATCTACCTCTTCGTTGTCTGGTTGCGCGCCGAGGATGGCGGCTACGTCGTCGAAGAACGTGGGGCTGAGGAGGTCGTCGGAGTCGAAGAAATAGACGTAGGGTGTTTCGACTTGTGCCAAACCTGCATTGCGCGCCGCCGCGGCTCCAGGTTTCTTCTCCTCCAGCAGGTGTATGTCAAAATCGGGCGCGCTGTGCTGTTCGGCAAACTGGCGGCAGAGGGCGGGCGAGGTGTCCGTGGAGTTATTGTCGACAAGAAAAACCCGCAGCGGACGGTAGGTCAGTTGGCGGAGGGAATTGAGCGTGGCAGGCAGAAACTGCGCACGATTGAAATAGGGGATGACTATGGTGAAGAGAGGGCTGGGCATTTCGGGAGGGCGTCTGTTAGCAGAGAATATTTTCTAGGCAGATTTGCAACAGAGAATGCCCCATTCGCTCGTCCCAAGAGGGGGAGGAGGGTGTGGGGCATTGTTATTGCGTTGCGCGGATATAGCGGATGCCGTCAAGCATATCCCGCAGGTAGTTGTAGCAATTCCTCCAGGTGTATTCGGGATGCTGGCGATGCACCAGACGGGCGAAATTCAGGCAGCGCAGGAAGGCCCCCAGCGTTCCGTGGATAAGGGTGAGCACCGCTCCTTTGCTGCGGCGTACGGCGACACTCTGGAGGAACAGGTCGCCCGTGGTGCTGCTCGGGATGCTCACAATGGTGTGGGGTATGAACGATATCTGCGCGCCGCTGGTGAATGCTTGATGGATAAAGACCTCTTCCTCGCCGCAGGCCAAACGCTCGCTGCCCAAGCCAAAGCGCACATCAAACTGCGGCAGCCGCGGCAACGATGAACGGCGTATCAGAATCTCCCAAGAAGATGGGTAATAGCCGTGCGGGCAGTGGGGGTAGCGGAAGGGCGTGGAGGGGTAGGGCTTGGGAAAGGAACCATCGGGGCGTTGCATCCGCAGCAAGAAGATGTCTGTGGACTGCGGGTGATTCGTCAGAATCGTGGCTAGCCCCTCCAGTTGATCTGCTTGCAGGATTTCGTCGTCGTCGGCAATGAGGAGGAAGTCGCCTGAGGCTTGAGCGAGGGCTTCATTGCGGTTGGCCGAGAGACCACAACCATTCCAACTGTGGATGCGAATGTCCTCACGCTCCGGCAGTATCCGCCCTTGCTGATTGAGATCTACCAGATTGGTCTGCTGCCAAGAAATGAGGTAGCGGACGTTGGGCAAGGGGGCAATGGGCACACGCAGGGCCGCATCAATACGATTATCGATGGTGCAGATGAGGATTTCGATGGTGGGTTGTGGCATAGGCAAGCGTGACTATTGGGTGCGTTGCATATAACGAATGCCCTCGGCCAGATGGCGCATCATGGGCCAGAAGTGGCAGCGGCCCTGGCGCGTAGAGCGGAGAGCAAAGAGCAGACAGTGCCACCAAGCGCGCTGTCCGTACATATAATAGGTGAAGGCACCGCGGCTGCGCTGTACGCCGGCATCTACATAGATGAGCGTCTTCTTGAGCATAGTGGACGTCTCCACTACTTTCACGGGGAAATAGTGCATCTTCAGTCCGAAGCGCAAGGCATCGTGCAGCCAGATTTCCTCCTCGCCGCAGGTGAGAAACTTCGTGCCCAGTCCGAAGCGTTCGTCAAATCGCAACTTCCCTTGGATGCTGTTGCGGCGGCACACCATTTCGATGGTGGAAATGGAATACGTGGTGGGCGGTTGCAGCATAGCGAAAGCTTCGTCGGGATAGTTCTTGAGCGGTTTACCCGTGTAGGTGCTGGCCTGGTAGAACGCAATGTCGAGGTCGGGCACTTGCGAGAAGGTACCTTCGATGATGGAGGTGATGTCGGGACTGATACGTGTGTCATCGTCGGCAAACATGACGTATTCCGATGTGGCGCGCTCGAGGGCCAGATTGCGGTTGGCGGCCAGGCCCTGTCCTTTGTATTTGTAGAGCAACACGTCGGAGCGGTTCACCAGTTGCTCGGGGATGAGCTCAAGGTAGCGTTCATCGGTGTATTGGTAGGAAATCAGATACCGAATTTGGGGCTGCGGCGGGAGGAGAACGTCAACAATTCTCACGATGCCCTTGTCGATGGAGCAAATCAGAATATCGAGAGTCATAGTAATAGGGGGGGGGAAGATGTTCAGGGTTAATGATTTTCGGGGCGGAAGGCATTGACAAGGCGAATGATGGTGTGGGCCTCTTCGTCCGTCAGGAGCGGATGCAGCGGCAGGGAGAGCACCTGGGCTGCAAAGCGTTCGGCCTGCGGGAAATGTTGCTGGGCCAGTGACGAGAATGCCTGTTGCTGGTGGATGGCGTGGGGATAGTGGATGAGGCATTCCACGCCTGCGTTGCGGAGGTAGGCTTGGAGGGCATCGCGATGGGGCGAGAGGATGGGGTAGATGTGGTAAACGCTCGGCGAACACTCCTTATATATATATGGTATATGCACGGCGGGATTCTGGATGCCCGCATCGTACAGCTGTGCAAGGGCTTGTCGGCGGGCGTTGGCAGCATCCAAATGCGGGAGCTTCGTGCGAAGGGCGGCGGCTTGCAGTTCGTCCAGGCGGCTGTTGCAACCGTGCACCCTGTGCTCGTACTTTCGGGCTGCACCATAGTTGGCATATTCGCGAACCAGCGCCGCCAACTGCGCATCGTCTGTCACGACAGCTCCGCCATCGCCCAGGGCTCCTAGGTTCTTGCCCGGATAGAAGCTGAAGGCTGCTGCATCGCCGCCTGTGCCTACGCGCCGTCCGTCGGCGTAAGTTGCGCCATGAGCCTGCGCCGCATCTTCCACAATTCGCAATCCGTGACGATGGGCGAGCGCCTTCAACTGTTCCATGTCGCAAGCCTTTCCGTACAAATGTACAGGCAGGAGGGCGCGGGTGCGGGGCGAAAGCAGTGGTTCGATTTGCGCAGGGTCCAGCAGTGCTGTTTCGTCCACATCGCAGAGGACGGGGCGCAACCCTGCACGGACCACCGCCTCGGCACTTGCCACAAACGTCATGGCGGGCACAATAACCTCGTCGCCATCATCCCAGCCTTCTATCTCGCGCAAGGTCAAGAGGATAAGCGTCAGAGCATCTAGCCCATTGCCCACGCCTACGCAGTGCGCCACGCCGAGATAGGCTGCAAACTCCTGCTCGAACGCCGCCAGTTCCTTGCCGTTGAGATACCAACCGCTCTGCACGACACGCTGGACAACATCGCTGAGCATTGGTTCGTAGGCGGCATTGAGGGCTTGTAGGGGGAGGTAGGGAATCATCTGATGTGTGGGATAAAGTGGGTTTATAAGTTGGATGCGTGCAAAAACTTTGCGAGGCTCCTTGGAAACGAAAGGAAAGCAGACTGTCAGAGAATCGGAATGGTATAGGCATCATAGCAGATGGTGCGCCCGCCAAACCCTTCCTTCTGAAAGGTGAGGCCTTCGTTGAGCACCTGCCCGCCCTCTTCGGTGGAAATGCCGAAGTCGAGGAAGCGGAAACCCTGCTGGCGATACAGCCCGATAAGATGGTGGAAGAGGAAATCAAGCGCACCCACCTCGCGCCCTGCGGAACTGGCGCTGATATACTGCGCATGGACAACGGGATTCATCTCGAAAAGGAGCGTGCCCGCCACCAGCTGATTGCCTTGGCGGATGGTGAAGAGGCGGATGTGGGGCGCGTTGTCGCGGATGAGCCTGCGGATTTCTTCGAGCGTATGCACGGGGGCCACCTGATGGCGGCTGCGCAGGGTCTCGTCGAGGATTTGCCAGAATGCTGGCAGGTCGTCCAGCTTTGTGTCGTCCACGATGCAACAGCCCTCGCCCTCGGCACGCTTCACTTTGCGGCGGCGTAGGGTGGAAAATCCCACGCCTCCCTCCTGCAAGGCCACGGTCTGCGAGGCGGAGCGCGCGGTGAGCCTTCCGCCCAAGCGGTTTATCCAGTACAATTCCTCCTCAGCGGGCAGGGTGGCGTAAATCTGCGGAATGGGTTTGACGATGAGGGTTTCTGCTCCCTGCTGCTTGTAGTGGGCAAGGATTTCGCGAAGCATTTCGCCCACTTGCACGAGGCCGATGCGCGGCGATAGCACGCAACCGCCGTAGGTCAGTCCCGCGTGCGACACGATAATCTTGGGCAACCGCGGATGCCAACAAGCGGGAAACAGTCCCAGCGTCCGCCCCCGCTGGTCCTGCCATAGCAACGAGCCATCCTCAAACCGCTCGCGATGGTAGTCCATATAGCTGCGGTGGAGAAGGAACGTGCCATTGCGGCTTTCGTCAATGGTGCGGTCCCACATTGTGCGGTGGTCAGGAGTGTAGGGGAGAATCACGGCGGAGGAGACAGTCTGGATGATATAAGGTTCTAGAAAATTAGTTTCAAAGATTTGTTCCTTCTCTTAGGAATGGGCACGCGCTTCCAGGAGGAAGGTTTCGTAGTCATTGATATAGGTGGAGCGGTCGTAGTCCTCATCTGCCAGACAAAGCACCACGGCATCGGCGGAGAAATCGGTCAGTCTGCACCACACCATCGGTGGAATATATATGCCCTTGTTGGGACTGGCAAGCACTACTTCAGTTTCCTCGTGCCCGTCTGTCAACCAAATACGAACGCTCCCCTTGACAGCAACTACCAGTTCCGTACACGAACGATTGGCGTGCTCGCCGCGCACCATTCCTTCGGGCACATCGGTAATCCAAAATGCGCGCTGCATACGGAAGGGACGAACCAACTCCGCTTGGCCGACTACGTAGAGATGGCCACGCGCATCCGTGTGCGTCTGAATGGGCTGTGATTGGAGAAGGGGCATAGAATTAGTTAGAATTTAGGAATTGGAGTAACGTGAAAGTACCGCACCTTGCTTGCAAGGTGTGAGTACGGAGTTTGTTCTCATTGAAGAATAATTCAAGAAAAATGCGAATTGGAGTAACGTGAAAGTACCGCACCTTGCTTGCAAGGTGTGAGTACGGAGTTTATTCTCATTGAAGCATAATTCAAAAAAATGCGAATTGGAGTAAGGTAAAAGTACCGCACCTTGCTTGTAAGGTGTGAGTACGGAGTTTTTTCTCATTGAAGAATAATTCAAGAAAAATGCGAAAGATTCGTGTTGAAAAAAAAACTTATAGCATTGCAACTGCCCGTACTCCTACCTTATTTCACCTGAACCTTGTGCTCCAGGTTTATCTTGTATTGCAGGCTGCTGGCAGTGCTGTACGTGGCCTTGCCGCCCTCCCACTCGTTGGTCTTGTTGATAATCTGGTAGCTGCCCGACATATAATAGGTGGCATTCAGTTTGATGGTGTACAGGCCTGGGTGGGCAATGACGAGGGTGTCCGTAGGGTCGGCGGGCTGGTTGTCGTACACCACCTGCTCCGTGTATTTGTGCTCCACGCCCTCGGTGGGCGCGGTCTGCCATTGATAGAGGGCCTTGTAGAGCAGGTGCCCTTTCTTCTGCTGGATGGCACGTACGACAAAGGGTTCGCCAGCCTTCACCTCTCCATTAGGATTGCCAAGAGGCTGTACCTCCACGCCCTCAATCTCGGGCGGCAGGGAAGCGTATTTGGGATTGTTCTCGTCTTCGCTACAAGCGGTGAAGACATTGCTTACCAACAAAAAGGCTGCAAAAAGCAGGGCAGAAAAAGAACGGGAATGTTTCATTTTGTGGGGAGAAAGGTTATTAGTGTAAGGGGAAGGTGCGGCTCTTGGGTGTGTCGGCATCGCCTTCGGAAACGCTGCAGTTGTTATTCTTGAAGGACTAAACGCCTGAAAACAGCCACCTTTCCGATGTATATCATAATGCAAAGTTAAAGAAACGTTGCTGAAGAGCCAAACTATACATCGAAAAAGTAGTTTGTGCAACTCTCCGCAGCACTACGCCTCTCGTTTATCAACTATCCGGACCATCCGCTTTGCAGCTTTCTCGGTAGCACAACAGGAGCGTTTTCCGTTCAAATATCAGGCAGGTTCTATACAATCAGCTTGCAATGTATTCGTTGCGTTGTACCGCAGGTTTTGTTTTCCATTCAGTTGTGAGGCGGACTACGTGACGGAATGAAAAGCAAAACCGATGGCGAGAGAGGCGCGAATCCATCCAAGAAAAAAGAGAAATCCTACCTCCTATTGATGCTGATTTATAGAACCTATTTTGTTGTTTGCCATAGATCATAAAAGCAATGGGAAGCGGTGTGTTTGCAATAGGGTGTAATCCGTTTTAAATCAGGATATTCCCGTTGCAAAGTCCAAGGTTCCAACTGTTTCAAGCGTATGAAACAGTTGTTTCAAGCGCATGAAACAGTTGTTTCAAGTGCATGAAACAGTTGTTTCAAACGCATGAAACAGTGACTTTCTCCCTTGCGGAAACGGAAAGCACGGATGCCGAGATGGAAAAGATAGGCAAAAAAAATGCCGCCCGCAGTTTCGCAACTGTGCGGGCGGCATTCATTCTGTTGTTGTATTCTTTACGAGAGCGAGGCTTCGCCGCCGTTCTTTTCGAACTGCTCGGTGGCATACTCTCGGGTGACGTTGAATTTACGCTTATTGCTCGAGGGAATCTCGTACATGGCGTTCATCATGATGCGTTCGGTGATGGAGCGCAGGCCACGGGCTCCCAGCTTGAACTCCACGGCTTTATCAACGATGTAGTCAAGGGCTTCGTCGTCAAAGGTGAGCTTCACATTGTCCATCTCGAAGAGGCATTGGTACTGGCGGATGATGGAGTTTTTGGGCTCAACGAGGATGCGGCGCAATGCTTCGCGGTTGAGGGGCTTGAGATAGGTGAGCACGGGCAGACGACCGATGATTTCGGGAATCAGACCGAAGGATTTGAGGTCCTGTGGCTGAACGTATTGCATCAGGTCGCTGGCGTCCAGCTTCTTGACGTTCTGCACAGAGTTGTAGCCAACCACGTGGGTGTTGAGACGCTGGGCAATTTTCTTCTCTATGCCATCAAATGCACCGCCACAGATGAAGAGAATATCGCGCGTATCTACATGGATGTAATCCTGGTCGGGATGCTTGCGGCCTCCCTTGGGCGGCACGTTGACAATGCTTCCTTCGAGGAGTTTGAGCATGCCCTGCTGCACACCCTCGCCGCTGACGTCGCGCGTGATGGAGGGGTTGTCGCTCTTGCGGGCTATCTTGTCAATCTCGTCGATGAAGACAATGCCGCGCTGGGCGGCTTCGACATTGAAATCGGCCACTTGGAGCAGGCGCGACAGGATGCTTTCGACGTCTTCGCCCACATATCCGGCCTCGGTGAAGACAGTGGCATCCACAATGGTGAAGGGCACCTGCAATAGGCGGGCAATGGTGCGGGCGATAAGCGTCTTGCCCGTACCCGTTGAGCCGACCATGATGATGTTCGACTTCTCGATTTCCACCTCATCGGCATCGTGGCTGCCTTTCTGCCCTTTTTGTGCCAGACGCTTGTAGTGGTTGTAAACCGAAACGGCCAGATGGCGCTTCGCAGCATCCTGTCCGATGATATATTGGTCGAGGTAGGCGGTTATCTCGCGGGGCTTGGGCACATTGTCCAACTGAGGAGTCTGGCTAAAGTCTTTCTTCTCGTCATCGGCATGTGTGCCCATGGCCTCGTAGGTATCCTCTCCCAAAGCCTTCTTGACAAGGCGGTTGGCCTCTAGGGCACAGTCGCAACAGATACAGGCTTCAATGCCCGTGAGGAGGAAGGGTACTTCATCTTCTGTGCGCCCGCAGAAAGCGCATCTGCGTAGGTTGGTGTTCTTTTTATTTTTCATTCTTTCTGAGTACGCGGTCAATCATTCCATATTCCTTGGCTTCGTCGGCCGTCATCCAATAGTCGCGGTCGGAGTCGGCCCATACTTTGTCGAAATCGGTGTGCGAGTGGTCGGCAATGATGGTGTAGAGTTCCTTCTTGAGTTTCTGGATTTCGCGGGCGGTGATTTCGATGTCCGAAGCCTGGCCCTGCGCGCCGCCCATCGGCTGGTGAATCATCACGCGGCTGTGGGTGAGTGCCGAACGCTTGCCTTCGCTACCTGCCACGAGCAGTACGGCGGCCATTGAGGCGGCCATGCCCGTGCAGATGGTGGCCACGGGGCTGTTGATGTACTGCATCGTATCGTAGATGCCGAGGCCCGCATAGACGCTGCCGCCGGGGGAATTGATGTAGATGGAGATGTCCTTGCCAGGGTCGCAGGAGTCGAGGTAGAGCAACTGTGCTTGAAGCGTATTGGCGGTGTAGTCGTCAATCTGCGTGCCGAGGAAAATGATGCGGTCCATCATCAGACGCGAGAAGACGTCCATCTGTGTGACGTTCAACTGACGTTCTTCGAGAATATAGGGATTGAGATATTGGTTTTGCGATTTAATCACATCGTCAAGCACCATCGAGTTGATGAGGTGGTTGCCTGTGGCAAATTTCTTGAAATCGTGCATGGTTGTAGATATGTTATGGGATGTAGGAAAAAGGATGAGGAGTGAGGAGTTGATTTCGCGGAGGCGAATGCCCCGCACGAGTAACTCCTCACTCCTCATCAATGACTAATAAAGGGTAGTTTAAGGTAGATTCTATAAATTAGTATCAAAGGTTCGTTGGTGTTTCTATTTGGCTTGGATGTCTTTCCGCCTCTCGCACCGTATCTTTTTGTTTTTCATTCAGTCACGTAGCCCGCTACGCTCCTTCATGTAAAACAAAAACATCCGGCACGATAGACAAAAATCCATCGCAAGCTAATTTATAGAACCTACCTTAATTGTTTTCTTCAAAGAGTTTGCCGAAGTCTTCAAGGGAGATGGCTTCGTGGTCAAGGGTTACGACATTCTTGAGAGCAGCCATGAGCTTGTTGTCAATGCAACGCTCAACGAGCTGGTTCACCTGGTCGCCCTTCTTGAGCATTTCCTGAGCGTACTGCTCCAGGTACTGGTCGGGCACGTTGGTCATGCCGTACTGAGCGAACTGGAAGCGAACGGCCTGAATGGCAGTGGCCTTCACGTCTTCATCGTTCACCTTGATTTCGTTGGCAACTACGAGCTGCTCCTTAATCAAGTGCCAGCGCAGTTCCTCAATGCTCTTGGCGTAGTTTTCCTCTACGAAGGCTTCGTCCTTGTCGGGATTGTTGCCCTTCATGATTCTCTTGAGCAGTTCGTCGGGGAATTCGAGCGTGCCTACTTTGCTTTCCAGATAGGTGCGCACGTCGAGGAGGAACTTATAGTCGCTGTCGGCAGTGTGCTGCTGTGCAATCTGCTCCTTGATTTTGCCGCGGAATTCTTCTTCGCTCTTGACAACGCCTTCGCCCAGTACTTGGTCGAAGAGTTCCTGATTGAGCTCAGCAGGAACGAAACGGCTGATTTCGTTCACCTGATAGGAGAACTCGCCTGTGTAGTTGGCAGCCTCTTCCTTAGTCACCTTGAGCAGGGCGGCGAGCTCGGTGTCACTACCAGCGTAAGCCTTGGAGGGGTTGAAGGTGAGGACATCGTTCACCTTGGCAGTGGCGAAGATGTTCTTCTGCTCCTCGTCTTTGAAATAGGTGGGCATGAGTGCAGCGTTCTCAATGACGAGGCCGCCATCCTTGGGCTGACCATTCTCGTCCAGTTCTGCGAGAATACCGCGAATGAGGTCGCGTTCCTGGTACTCGTTGACGTTTTCGTTGTGGCCAGCACGACTAGCGAACTGCTTCACTTGGTCTTCCAGCTCTTCTTCGCTCACCTGAATGTCGTAGTATTTCACGTGGTCGTCGGCAGAGAGCGTGGCGGTGAACTCGGGAGCGAGAGCGATGTCGAAAACGAACTCAAAGTCGTTCTGCTTCTCAATATCCTGAGGCTGTTGCGTAGCAGAGGGCAAGGGCTCGCCGAGCATATTTACCTTGTTGTCGCGGATATAGCTCATGAGGTTGTCGCCAATCAGCTTGTTTACTTCTTCAGCCTTCACCTGAGTGCCATACATCTTCTTGACGAGCGATGCGGGTACGTGGCCAGGACGGAAGCCTGGCATTTGCACCTTAGCCTGCAAGTTCTTGAGTGATTTCTTAACGTTAGCTTCGTAGTCAGCGGTTTCCAACTTGACTGTGATGACAGCCTGTACGTTGCCTACCTTTTCAAGCGAAATATTCATGGGTTTTGAAAAATGGTTTTTGTGTGGAACTGTGCAGCATCCGTGTGTGTCTGCCCAAGATTCCTATGTTTATGATTATTATTTTATTGTCTGAATCGCAGTTACACGGAACTGCTTGGCGTGCTCATCTGCAAGCTGTACAGACGGCACGCGGGTGCAAAAGTACTATTTTTCCCTGAGAAAGACATTGATATACCTAATTTTTTTCAAAAAAGGCGGTACGCCACTCAACTGCGCACCCCCTTACGCGCTTACGAATGCTAGATTTCGGAGCGCGCCTCGTATTATAATACATGGCAGAACATCGGTGCTGCAAATCGCTGCATTTTAACATTTCGGATTTGTATTCAAGTGTCAAAGCGATTTGGATTTCGCAGGAAAATATATTATCTTTGTACTAGCGAAGAGGAGAGAGCCCCAAGCATAGGGCTTCTCTCCTTTTATTTTGCTAAAAATCAGGCTTTTCTACATCGGAGATAGAAAATTTTACCTCGGAGAAAAAATTTTTTCTCTCGGAGAGCGGAATTTTTCTTGGCTCAGTTGGTGAGCGGATAGGCCTTTCCGAAAAAAAATCGAAGCCGAAAA
>SAMEA3663047__coassemble_286_pt1 | contig 18690 bp, 9 predicted proteins | sample SAMEA3663047__metabat2_low_PE_025 | metagenome-assembled genome bin SAMEA3663047 (sample SAMEA3663047) | pig gut metagenome | biome: pig gut; feature: pig-associated habitat; material: faeces | place: France | collected 2012
GGCCACAGGATTTTTGTGACAACTCCTCACTACTTTGACCTGAGTAGTTACCATTTTGGGTGGCGTGAAAGTACCCTCACCTCGGCCAAACGTCCAAATTCGCTGAGCCACACCTTGCAAACAAGGTGCGGTACATTGCCTGCAATGAGCCCAGCCACCGTGCAAAATTAGAAAAATCTGCCCGCCAACTCGTCCGATTCTTCGCGAAAAACCCCAATACAGCCACTTGGAAGGTTAAAACGCAGGGCAGCCTTGGCCGATTTCGGGGAATTGCGTAACTTTGCCCAGTCATAGGTGTGACCCATTCGGCACTCCGCCCGTAATCCATTCTCAACATTATATCGATATCTTAGTTACATAGATGGAAAATCAACAGCCCCAAACGCTCAATCAGGCAGAAAATTCAGAAATGTATCCTACTGTCCGACTGTGCTGGGAGATATTTCTCAAGACCTGGAAATGGTTTGTGCTCTCCGTAGTCCTGTCTCTGGTCATTGCCTACCTCTACAGCAATAGTCGCACCCGCATCTACCAGCGCCAAAGTGTCATGCTCATCGAAGATTCCGAAGGTAGCGGAGGCGGTATGGGCTCGTCGCGCAGTCGCCGCGGTGCTGCCAATGCTGTGATGGAGCTCAATGGTATCAGCGTGGGCGATAACTTCAAGAACGAACTCTTTATCATCTCCTCGCAGCGACTGATGGAGCGCGTGGTGGACAGCCTGCAACTCAACGTGGACTATACCACACGCACGGGGCTGCGCACGACCACGCTGTATAAGCGCACGCCAGTGGTCGTAGACTTCGACAAGATCAAGGACAAGGACAACGACAACGTCTTGAGCCTCACCGTTCGTGTGCTGGGCAATGGACGCTTCCAGTTGTCGAACTTCAACCTCAACGGAACATCAACAGAACAGACCATAACGGCCCAGGCCGAAACGCCCGTGCGCACCCCCATCGGCACGCTCACCCTCCACAGCACGCCCCAAACGGCAGGCTTCCCCGCCGACCAAGACGTGCAGGTAAGCCGCACGCCCATCAAGATGGCCGCAAAACGCTTCCGAAGCGAATTGTCTGCTGCTGAATACGACAAGGAAAGTTCCCTCGTACTCCTGACCTGCAACGATAACAGCGAACAGCGCGCCGAGGACCTGCTCAACGAAGTGTTCAGAGCCTACAAGAACGACGTGGTGGAGAACAAAAACCGCGTGGCACAAAATACCGCCGCCTTCATCGACGAGCGCATCGGCATCATCGGTGCCGAACTGAGCAACGTGGAGGGCGAAATGGCCAAGTTCAAGCAGCAGAACCATCTGGTCAACCTCCAGCAAACAGCACAAGCCGTTGTCAATGAGGCCGCCAATGCACGCAACAAAGTCATCGAAGCCGAAACACAACTGCAAGTGGCGCGCTATCTCCTGGAGTTCCTGCGCGACCAAAGCAAGGCCAAACAACTCATCCCCGCCCTCAGCGTGCCCGCCGCCGATGCACAAATCGCGCAGTACAACACGCAGATGAACGAACGCAACCGCCTTGCCGCCAATGCCAACGAAGCCACACAGCCCATCGCCGAACTTGACCGCCAACTCTCCGACCTGCGCACCAGCATCATCTCTTCGGTGCAGAGTTACGTGCGTACCATCGAACTTCAGGTAAGCGAGGCCCGCGCCACCGAAGCCGCATTCAACGGACAGGTCAGCGCAGCACCCGAAAAGGAAAAGCAAGCACTCGGCATTGAGCGCCAGCAAGCACTCAAGGCCGCCCTCTATACCTACCTGCTCAACAAGCGCGAAGAAGTGGCCCTCCAACTGGCCATCAACGAAGCCAACGTGCGCATGGTCGAATACCCCATGGGCAGTTCCATACCCGTTTCGCCCGTACACCGCAATATCGTCCTCATCGCCTTGGTCATCGGCCTCTGCCTGCCCGCAGGCATTATCTATCTGCGCCGACTCTTCGACACAACCATTGACGGACGAGAAGATGTGGAGAAACTCACCTCCATCCCTATCTTGGGCGAATTGCCACATTGGCAGCAGCCGAACGGGAATGCCCTGATTTCCGAATGCGAACCGACCGAAAGCATCGTTGAAGCCTTCCGCGTGCTCCGCCACGGCATACACTTCCTCCGCCGCGATGCCCGCGTATTTATATGTACATCCAGCACGCCGGGACAAGGCAAGACGTTTGTCTCGACCAATATCGCCGTGGCCCTGGCCATGACTGGCAAACGCGTACTCCTCGTCGATGGTGACATACGCAGGCGTACGCTTTCGTGCAAATTCCGCAGCACAGCAGGCTTGACGGGCATCCTCATCGAAGAGGACGATGCACCTATCAGCCTGGCCGAAAACGTAGTGGTAGATGCTATCTACAAGGGTGTGGACCTCCTGCCCTCGGGCATTCAACCGCCCAATCCCGCCGAATTGCTGATGTCCGAACGCCTGGAAAAGTTTGTGGAAATCGCACGCGCCTCCTACGACTACATTATCTTCGACGCCACACCAGCCTTCGCCGTGGCCGATGCCGAAATCCTGAGTCGTGTCAGCGACCTCATGCTCTACATTATCCGCGTAGGCGTTCAGGATCGCAATTTCCTGCCCGACCTTGAAAAATTCCACAAGAGCGGACGCTTCAAAAATATAGGCTTCATCATCAACGACGCCGACAAGAAGACCTCCATCGGTTTTGGCTACGGTTACGGCTACGGCTACCCACACAAAAAGCGCGGTTAACCAACCCTCCGACCGCCCCCCGCGCTGCTGCGCACCCTTCACAAGATTTCAAACAACCCAAACAACTTATACAAGCATGGCTCAAGAAGACGTATTCAAGAAAATCGTTTCCCATTGCAAGGAGTACGGTTTCGTATTCCCCTCCAGCGACATTTACGATGGCCTCGGCGCTGTCTACGACTATGGTCAGAACGGCGTGGAACTGAAAAACAATATCAAACAATACTGGTGGAAATCCATGGTCCTGTTGCACGAAAACATCGTGGGCTTGGACAGCGCCATCTTCATGCACCCCACCGTCTGGAAAGCCAGCGGCCACGTTGATGCCTTCAATGACCCGCTCATAGACAACCGCGACTCGAAAAAGAGATACCGCGCCGACGTGCTCATCGAAGACCAGATTGCCAAATATGACGAGAAAATCGACAAGGAAGTGGCCAAGGCCCGCAAACGCTTTGGGGATAGTTTCGACGAAGCACAATATCGCGCCACCAGCCCCCGTGTCCTTGAAACCATCGCCAAGCGCGATGCCCTGCACGAACGTTACGCGCAGGCTATGAACGACATGAACCTTGAGGAACTCAAGCAAATCATCCTTGACGAAGAAATCGTGTGCCCCATCAGCGGCACGCGCAACTGGACCGACGTACGCCAGTTCAACCTCATGTTTAAGACCGAAGTCGGCTCCACGGCCGATGGTGCCAGCACCATTTACCTGCGCCCCGAAACGGCACAGGGAATTTTCGTCAACTACCTCAACGTGCAGAAGACGGGACGCATGAAACTGCCCTTCGGTATCGCACAAATCGGTAAGGCATTCCGCAACGAAATCGTCGCCCGCCAGTTCATCTTCCGTATGCGCGAGTTCGAACAGATGGAGATGCAGTTCTTCGTGAAGCCCGGCACCGAACTCGACTGGTTCAAGCAGTGGAAGCAAACCCGCCTGGCCTGGCACCAAGCCCTCGGTTTCGGCAACGAAAACTACAGATTCCACGACCACGAGAAGTTGGCCCACTACGCCAATGCCGCCAGCGACATCGAATTCCGCATGCCCTTCGGTTTCAAAGAGGTGGAGGGCATCCACTCGCGCACCAACTTCGACCTGAGTCAGCACGCCAAGTATTCTGGCCGCAAGATAGAATATTTCGATCCCGAGACCAACGAACGCTATACCCCCTACGTCATCGAAACCAGTATCGGCGTGGACCGTATGTTCCTCAGCGTGATGTGCCACAGTTATTGCGAAGAACAGCTGCCCAATGGCGATAGCCGCGTGGTGCTTCGTCTGCCCGCCGCTCTCGCACCTACGAAACTCGCCATCATGCCCCTCGTTCGCAAAGACGGCCTGCCCGAATGCGCACGCAAGATTATGGACGACCTGAAATTCCATTTCAACTGCGCCTACGACGAGAAGGATTCCATCGGTAAGCGCTACCGCCGCCAAGATGCCGTTGGCACGCCCTTCTGTATCACCGTTGACCACGACACCCTCACCGACGGCTGCGTCACCCTGCGCGACCGCGATACGATGGAGCAGACCCGCGTTCCCGTGGCCGACCTCTGCAGCCTCCTCGAGGACAAGGTCAGCATCACCTCCTTGCTCAAAAAACTCTAGGCCTCCTCTGCTTCACCCTAGGTCCCTTCATTCACTCCTAACACTAGACTCGTGAAACCACTAACCTTCCTTACGACTGCCTATCTGCGGCGTTTGTTCCCCTTGCTCCTGTTGCCGATGCTCGGCCTCGCCTCCTGCGAGGACAATGTCGGCAACGAGGCGGAATATGTAGACTGGAAAGCCACCAACGACAAGGCTTTCGCGCAGCGGATGGCCGAGGCGCGCACAGCTATTGCCGAGGCAAAATCCGCCTACGGCGACCAGTGGATGGACCACTGCGCCTGGCGTATGTATCGCACTTATGCGCAGGACGAACGCGTAGAGGGCATTGCCGCAGACTCCATTTGTGTGCGCGTGATTGCCTCGGGCCCAGCAGGCGAATCACCCATCTACACCGACTCCGTAGCCGTCAACTATATGTTGCGCTTACAGCCCTCGGTTTCTTACCCCGAAGGAAAAGTGGCCGACTATTCGGGACCCTTCCCCAGCCCAGAATCCGTATTCCATCCCGACTTCGCACAACCGCGCTCTTTCCTGACGAGCAATACAGCGGAGGGATTCACCACCGCCCTGCTCCACATGCGCCCAGGCGACCGCTGGGAAGTGTACATTCCCCAGGAACTGGGCTACGGAGCGGCCGCCACGTCCAACCTGCCAGCCTATTCCATGCTAACCTTCGATATGCAGTTAGTCCGCTTTTGGTAGGCGAGCCCGCGGGAATTCCGGAATCTCCAGAAAATCTAGATACCCTAGAATTTCTAGAACATCTAGAAAATCTAGAATTTCCAGAAAACCTAGAATCTCCCCCCCCCCTCCAAAAAAGGGAGATAGCCAATCAGGCTATCTCCCTTTTTTGGACCCCGCAAAGCGACGCCCCCACCAAAGACTCCGCTCCTATCCGTACACCTCCAAATAGCGGCGCACCACTTCCGCTTCGCTGTACGCCTCTACGGCATGGCGGCGCGCGGCTTGGCTATATGCGTCGTAGTGAGGGGCGAGGAGGATGTGGCGGATGCCTTCTACGAAATCGGGGAGGCTCTTGTAGTCCGCTAGATAGCCATCCTCGTCGTGGCGAATCATTTGTGGGAGCCCGCCAATGCGGAAGGCAACTACGGGTGTGCCGCAAGCCATCGCCTCGGCTACGGTGTTGGGCAGATTGTCCATAAGAGTGGGCATCACAAGAAGGTCGGCCGCTTGATAGAGGTCGCGCATCAGAGCCTCGTTGCTCACATATTCGTAAGGATAGGTGGGCGCTGGGATGCTCTGCGCCATAGTTTCTGCACCGTGCCCTACGAGGGCGATACCCAGCGGGGCACTTTCCCCACGAAGGTCGGCATCCTGGGTCACCAACTGCTCTATGGCGCGGCGCACATAACTGCTCCCCTTCATCTCGTCCGTCACCTTGTATGCCACAAAGAGCAAGAGGCGCGTTTCGCTGGGAATGCCGAGGCGCTGGCGAGCAGCCAGTTTGTCGCCAGGCTGATAGAAATCCGTGTCGAGCGGATTGGGAATGCTGTGGATGTCGCAGCCCGCAAGCAGGGGAGCCTGCCGCGCGAGGTTGGCCAGCCAGTCGCTGCACGTAACGATGTGAAGGCGGCCGCGGGCATAGGCATCGCGCTTGCGGCAGAACGTATCGTACGACAGGTCGTGGGCACTGGGATGCTGTAAGAGCCGACACTCTCCGCAGTTCTCCAACCAGCGGCCACAGGTGTCGGCATGGTGGCAAATTCCCGTAAAGGGCCACATGTCGTGAAGCGTCCAAACGATGCGCTTCTCCGTTTCCAGCAGTTGGCCAAGGCCCTTGAGCGAGAGCATCCCTTGGTTAATCCAATGCAGATGCACGACATCGGCGCGGCGAAAGGCTTCTGTGCAACGCAGGTCCGTTCCCCACGTGCCAGGGTCAATGGCAAAAAGTCGCTGACGGCTTCCGCGATTGCGCAGCACAACGCCCAGACGCTCCATAATAAAGCAAGTCCGGCCCCACATAGCCGAGGGGAGCGACAGAACGGCGGGATCGTCCGTTTCGCGCAGGCGCACCATCATCTGGGCCTCGTGGCCGTGGTGCTGGAGAGCGTGCAACAATCGGCGGGCGGCGATTCCTGCACCACCAGCCCCTTCCTTGGTATTTACGAGGAGTACTTTCATGCCGCAAAGTTAGTATAAACTGCCTACAAAGGCTATCTGCAACCGCGTATTTTCCCAGTTTTGTCCCCATTTTGCCGACCCCTGTCGTCAAAATCGGAGGTAATTTTTTGGCAAAGCCCATTTACCGCTTTTGCGCGTACGACTTTTCCCTACAATTATAGTAAATTTGCACGCTGAAATACTAGAATTTTTCCCTATATGCAAGACATTCGCAACATCGCCATTATCGCGCACGTGGACCACGGCAAGACAACGCTCGTGGACAAGATGCTGATGGCCGGCAACCTATTCCGCCAAAACCAAAACGCTGGCGAACTCATCCTTGACAACAACGACTTGGAGCGCGAACGCGGTATCACCATCCTCTCCAAGAACGTGTCCATCAACTACAAGGGCACAAAAATCAATATCATTGATACTCCGGGACACTCCGACTTTGGCGGCGAGGTGGAGCGCGTACTAAATATGGCAGACGGCTGTATTTTGCTTGTAGATGCCTTTGAGGGCCCCATGCCGCAGACACGTTTCGTTCTGCAAAAGGCTCTCCAGATTGGTCTCAAGCCCATCGTGGTGGTCAACAAGGTAGATAAACCCAACTGTCGCCCCGAGGAAGTGTACGAAATGGTATTCGACCTTATGTGCGACCTTGGCGCAACAGAAGATCAGTTGGATTTCACCGTTGTATATGGCTCTGCCAAAAACGGATGGATGGGAGAGGACTACAATACGCCTACGGAAAACATCGACTATCTGCTTGACAAAATCGTGGAAATCATTCCCGCGCCACAGCAGCTCGAAGGTACGCCGCAGATGCTCATCACTTCGCTCGACTATTCCAATTATACGGGCCGCATTGCCGTAGGTCGCGTTCACAGAGGTACGATTGCCGAAGGTATGAATGTGACAATCGCTCACCGCGACGGCACTTCCGAAAAAGTAAAAATCAAGGAGGTGCATACTTTCGAGGGAATGGGACGTCAGAAGACCGATGCCGTTGAGAGCGGTGATATTTGCGCTGTCATCGGATTGGAGCGTTTTGAAATTGGTGATACGATTTGCGATTTCGAGAACCCCGAACCGCTCCCCACCATCGCCATCGACGAGCCCACCATGTCTATGCTGTTCACCATCAACGATTCGCCGTTTTTCGGCAAGGAAGGAAAATTCTGCACCTCTCGCCATATCAACGACCGCTTGGAGAAAGAACTGGAGAAGGACCTTGCCCTGCGCGTTGAGAAAACCGAAGGCGCCGACCGCTGGGTAGTATCGGGCCGCGGCGTGCTCCACTTGAGCGTGCTTATCGAGACGATGCGCCGCGAGGGTTACGAGTTGCAAGTCGGCCAGCCGCAGGTAATCTACAAGACGATTGACGGCGAGCGCTGTGAACCTATTGAAGAACTCATGATTAACGTGCCCGAGGAATTTGCCTCAAAGATGATTGACATGGTGACACGCCGCAAGGGCGAAATGACGTCAATGCTGAGCATGGGCGACCGCGTAGATATTGAGTTCAACGTTCCCTCGCGCGGTATTATCGGTTTGCGCACAAACGTCCTTACTGCCAGCCAGGGCGAAGCCATTATGGCGCATCGCTTCAAGGAGTACCAGCCTTACAAAGGCGACATCCAGCGCCGCACCAACGGCTCTATGATTGCCATGGAAGGCGGAACGGCCTACGCATATAGTATTGACCATTTGCAGGACCGCGGCCGCTTCTTCATACATCCGCAGGACGAGGTCTATGCTGGTCAGGTCGTTGGCGAACATGTCCACGAGAAAGACCTAGTCATCAATGTGACGAAGGCTAAGCAGTTGACAAACATGCGCGCCTCGGGCAGCGACGACAAGGCTCGTATTATCCCGCCCGTTATCTTCTCTTTGGAAGAAGCACTGGAGTATATCAAGGAGGACGAGTATGTGGAAGTGACGCCGAAGTCTATGCGTATGCGCAAGGTTATTCTGGATCATTTGGCTCGCAAGCGGGCTAACAAGGAGGAATAGGATGGAGGCCGAGGGAGCTGATATTCTAGATTTTCTAGAGATTCTAGAGGATTCTAGAGGATTCTAGAGGATTCTAGAGGATTCTAGAGGATGCAAGAAGGCTGTGCCGCGATTCGCGGCACAGCCTTCTTGCTGATAGCGGGGGAACTGTTTCTGGCAGTTCTTCCGCTTTTATTTCACTATAAACTTGCGGCCTGCTTGGATGTATACGCCTGCGGGGAGTTGCTGGATATCTGTGCCGCAGTAGCGGCCGCTGATGTTGTAGATGGGGGCGGCGGTCGCTTTTCCTAGTGTGGTTTCAATGCCCGATGGTGAGCCTAGCGTGACGTAGGCAGGTTTGGTCCATTCGGATACGCCATTGTCGCTGCCTGCCTGTACTCGGAAGGCGTAGCGGCCTTTGGCGAGGCCCGTGAATACGCGGCTGGTGGCGGTCAGATTGTTGAACCTTTGGGCGTCGTCCCAGATGCTTTCGCCAGCACCTAGTTGTTCTCCTGTAAACTTTTCGCTATAGACAGCGATGTTGTCAATGTAGATACGTGCTGCGGGCGCAAATTTCACTTTGAAATTCTTTGTGATGCCTGCGAAGTTGAGAATGTAGGTGTTATTGGCAATCTCAATGTTTTGTGTGGCCAGGGTATTGTCGTTTTCGTCCAGCAGGATGACATCCATCGTTGTGCTGGGTACGCCATTGTAGGCAATGTGCTCAAATACCACCGTTACGTTGCCGCCTGCGGGCGCGTTGAGAAGCGGTGTGGTAAGCCAGCCTGCGTACGTGGCAGTACCCATTTTCAGCGTGCTTTCTTTGCCTTCATACACCTTGTAGGCTGTCCATCCGGGCTGCGCTGTGAGGTCGTCTATCTTGCTCGATTTGTCGAAAGCACCATCAGTGGTAACGGTGATTTTGCCGAAGTCTTCGCTAATTAGCAGAGACTCGCTGACGTCAGCGGTTTCCATGGGGCGCAGTTGCAGGTTGTAGAACGTTGCACTGCTGGCAGCGTCCCATTTGGCGGTGAAGCCATTCTCCGTCACAGCCTCAGCCGTGAGCGACGTAGGTGCGTTGGGCACAGCGGCTCCCATGAAGGAGAAGGAAATCAGGCCGTTCTTTTCGGTGATGTTGGTGATAGGCTTGCCCATGTAGTAGTTGCCCGTTGTGGTGTTTTTGTTGTACACGCGGGCAGCGGGAGTCGTATCATCGGTGAGCGAGGTCTTACCTTTTGTACCAGGGAAGGGGTCGCCTGCAAAGCCAGGGGTTGTCTGGTCGTAGGCGTTGTCGGCGGGAATGATGGTCATGCGCTGACGCGATGCCGTATTGTTGATGACGTTTTGCGCCCAGATACTCCTGTCGTAGTCAATGTGGGTCACGAGCATGCCGTGTCCACCTGCGTAGGCATCCCAGCCTGTTTTCTGGTGGTTTTCGAGCATGAAGTATTCGTTGCGGTTGCCATCGTTATATATAATATAGGCGTCGGGGTGCTCGGTGATGGGGCGCATATCCTTTACCATAGTCGGGCCATCCAGTTCGGTAGGCTCCAGCCATCCGCTCAGGTATCGCTCGTAGGCTGTATAGGGGCAGGGCACGCAGGTATAGTTGTTGTACACGCCACCGTCCATAACGCTCCATTTGGCCATACCGAAGTTGCTGCCCGCCGTGTCGTAGAAGTCGGGCAGACCGAGGCAGTGGGAATACTCGTGGCAGAGTGTGCCGATGCCAGCGAGTTGGGTGCCGCTGTTGCCATAGAGTTCGTTGCCGCAGGAGTACTGGTTGAAATACTTACCGCCCGCATAGAGGCGTTTGCCGTAGGAAGAATATTGCAGGTAGAACTCGTGCGGCCAAACGGTTGAGGACGAAGCACCGCCTGCCTGGCCGTAGCCAGCATAGAGCACATATACTTGATCCACTTCGCCATTATTGTCCCAGTCGTACTGCGAGAAGTCCACTTGTCCCACGGCTCCCTGAATGGCTTCAACAATCATTTCTCCGACGTGCATGTCGATGCTGCCCGTATAGGAGTCCTCGCCGTAGTACGACATATTGTATTTCAGTTTGATGGGGCCAACCACGTCAAATTCCAGGTCAAACTGTCCGTAACTAGCATCGTAGAAATAGTCGTGAACGGATCCGATGTGCTTGTTGCGGTTGTAGCCCTCGAGGTTGGCCATGTCGGTGTACTCAGCCTGCGTGTGTTTGGCCTGGAAGGCGTTGTCCTTGAACTCCACGAGGATAATCAGACCGCGGCGCTTGCCCGTATTGACGCTCGTGGTGCCGGGTGCGCGGTGCATTCCTGGGGCTAGGCGTGGGCGCAGGCTTTGGGTGAGTTGTGCTCTGGTTGATACGCGCTCCTGCCACTGATTGCTGAGTGCGGCAGTGGTAAAGGTGCGGTTGGATTCCACGAAGGCGATGTCGGCCGTGGTGCGTTGGTCGGCGTCGCGGGCCAGGAGATCGCTGGCTTCTAGGCGGCCGTCCTTGAGGGTGGCGAAGTAGAACGCGCCATTGGCTGCCTGCACAACGGGCATGCCGTCCGTTGTCGTGTGGAAATAGAAATGCTCGTCACCTCTCAGTACGATGCTGACGGTGGTGCCGTCGGGCTGCGTCACCTTGCGCGGCGTCGGGTCGGCGGGGATGGCCATGAGGGTGGTGGCCAGGCTCCAGAATAGCAGGAGCAGGGGGATTAGGTTTTTCATGGATGGGGTGGTTGGATTTTCTTTTTTCTTTTGGGGTGCTGTGGGCGCGGTGCGGCGCAGGGCGAACGCGGCGCGCCTTGCTTATCCTACCTCGCTGCCTGGCAGGACGGGACGGTCGGTGGTGATGACGCTCAGCGTGCCGTCGTTGTTGACTGCCGAGAGAATCATGCCCTCGCTGACGAGGCCGTTCTTGAAGGTGCGGGGTGCGAAGTTGGCGATGAAGCACACCTGTTTGCCGATGAGGTCTTCGGGTTCGTAGTGTTGGGCAATGCCCGATACGATGGTGCGGTCGTCCAGGCCGTCGGCGATGGTGAACTTGAGGAGTTTCTTCATTTTCGGCACACGTTCGCAGGCCTTGACCGTACCTACGCGGATGTCCAGGCGCTCGAAGGTTCCGAAGTCCACTTCGGGGCGCACGTCCTTGGCGCGATAGTTGGCTGCTTCGTTGGCCTTTTTCGTGTCGAGGAGTTTTTGGATTTGCGCTTCGATGACCTCGTCTTCGATTTTCTCAAAGAGGAGTGCGGGCGTGCCCAGTTGGTGGCCGGCGGCGAGGAGGTCGGTGCGGCCGAGGTTGTCCCATTCGAAGGTGTCCATGGCCAGCATTTCGCGCAGGCGGGCACTGGAGAAGGGGAGGAAGGGTTCGAAGGCGATGCTCAGGTTGGCGGCCAACTGGAGGGCGATGTGGATGATTGTCTTGACGCGTTCGGGGTCTGTCTTGATGACCTTCCAGGGTTCGCTGTCGGCCAGGTATTTGTTGCCGATACGGGCCAGGTTCATGGCCTCCTTCAGCGCATCGCGGAAGCGGAATGCCTCGAGCAGTTTCTCCACTTCGGCCTTCACGTTCTGGAACTCGCCCAGCGTCTGCTGGTCGAAATCCGTCAGCGCACCGCAGGCGGGCACCACGCCGTCGTAGTATTTCTTCGTCAGTTGCAGGGCGCGGTTGATGAAGTTGCCATAGACGGCCACGAGTTCGTTGTTGTTGCGCGCCTGGAAGTCCTTCCAGGTGAAATTATTGTCGCGCGTTTCGGGCGCATTGGCCGTGAGGACGTAGCGCAACACATCCTGCTTGCCAGGCATATCCACGAGGTATTCGTGGAGCCATACGGCCCAGTTGCGCGAGGTCGATATTTTGTCGTCTTCACGGTTGAGAAACTCGTTGGAGGGCACGTTGTCGGGCAGGATGTACGAGCCGTGTGCCTTGAGCATGGTTGGGAAGATGATGCAGTGGAACACGATGTTGTCCTTGCCGATAAAGTGAATCAGACGCGTGTCCTCCTGCTGCCACCACTGCTGCCAGGTGCCCCAGCGCTCGGGGTTGCTGTCGCAGAGTTCTTTGGTGTTGGAGATATAGCCGATGGGTGCGTCGAACCATACGTAGAGCACCTTGCCCTCGGCCCCTTCCACGGGCACGGGAATGCCCCAGTCGAGGTCGCGCGTCATGGCGCGGGGCTGCAGGTCCATGTCGAGCCACGATTTGCACTGGCCGTAGACGTTGGGTCGCCACTCCTTGTGCTCCTCCAGTATCCACTGGCGCAGCCACTCCTGGTATTTTCCCAGGGGCAGGTACCAGTTTTTCGTGGGACGCTTTACGAGGCCGTGGCCCTTGTTGTTCTTGTTCGTAGGGTTGATGAGTTCGTCGGGCGAGAGGGTGGCGCCGCACTTTTCACACTGGTCGCCATAGGCATTGTCGGCACCGCAGCGGGGGCATGTGCCCACGATGTTGCGGTCGGTGAGGAATTCGCCCGTCACCTCGTCGCAGTATTGTTCCTCGGTGTGCTCCTCGAGCACGCCTTTGTCGTAGAGTGTGCGGAAGAAGTCGGAGGCAAACTGATGGTGGATTTCGGAGGTCGTGCGGCTGTAGATGTCGAACGAGATGCCGAATTCTTCGAACGAGTTCTTGATAAGTTGGTGATAGCGGTCCACGATGGCTTGCGTGGGGATGCCCTCCTGGCGGGCGCGGATGGTCACGGGCACACCGTGCTCGTCGCTACCGCCGATGAAGCACACATCGCGCTTTTTGAGGCGGAGATAGCGCACGTAGATGTCGGCAGGTACGTACACACCTGCCAGGTGGCCGATGTGCACACCGCCGTTGGCATAAGGCAGGGCGGCTGTCACCAGCGTGCGTTTGAATTGCTGTTCCATGGGATGGGTATGTTTTTTTGATTTGAATACTTGAGGTAGGTTCTATAAATTAGTTTCAAAGGAATCTTATTTTATAAATTGACTTGGATGTCTTTACGCCTCTCGCACCGTATCTTTTTGTTTTTCATTCGGTCACGTAGCCCGCTACGCTCCCTCACGAAAAGCAAAAACCTACGGCACGATAGCCGCAAATACATCGCAAGCTAATTTATAGAACCTACCTTGAATGGATGCACGGAAACCTAAAAAACAGGGGCATATATAGAAAAATGCCACTAGCCTTTCTTTCCAACTTGCAAAGGTAGGCTATTTTTCCGAGGGTATTTGTCCCTTTTCATCAAAAAAACTTAATCCCTGCTCATTTTTCCTTCCGCAGAAATATTCCCTCGTAATATAATACATCGCAGTGGTTCGGGTGTGCAAAACTCGTCTTTTAACATTTCGCTGGTTGTTGCGAAATGTTAAAGTGATTTGCATTTCGCGCGAAAATGTTGTATCTTTGTACTAGCGAAGAGGAGAGAGCCCTAAACACGGGGTTTTCTCCTCTTTTTTTGGCCATTATAAAGGCAGAAATACATCGGAAGTTGGAAATTCTATATGCTTTATAGGATTTTCTAGATGCTTTAGCGGAAATTTTCTTGGCTTTATCGGTGCGCGAAATGCCGATGTAGGAATTTTTTCGCGGTCGAAAATATAAAAGTTATTAAAAGTTTTCGCGCGAAAAAAGTTGGATTTAACATTTCGAGTAACGTGAAAGTACCGCACCTTGCCGAGCAAGGTGCGGTACTTTCACGTTACACCAATTCTTCTGAATGTGTATGAACTCCGCACACACACCTTTCAAGGAAGGTGCGGTGCATTCCGTTGTCCGCTCTTATTCTGCCAGGCTCTGTCGATACCAGTCGAAGAGGCGCTGCACGCCTTCTTCGATGTCCACCCTGTGGTGCCAGCCCAGGCTGTGGAGTTTGCTGACATCGATGAGTTTGCGCATGGTGCCGTCGGGCTTTGTCGTGTCGAATTCGACCGTTCCCGTGAAACCAACGACCTTGACCACCAGTTCGGAGAGGGCGCGGATGGTCAGTTCGTGGCCCGTGCCCACGTTGATATGGCAGTTGCGTATTTCGCCTAGGGCAGGGATGGCGCCGCCGCGGCCCGTGCTGTGGTTGCGGTCCACGATGCCGTCCGCCTTGTTGCCATAGTGCACGCTCGAATACTTCTCGATGCCGATGATGTCCGAGAAATTCACGTTGAGCAGTACGTGTACGGAGGCGTCTGCCATATCTTCGCTCCAGAGGAACTCGCGCAGGGGTGTGCCCGTTCCCCAAAGGCTGACCGCATTGGGGGCAATGCCGTAGTGGGCCAGCACTTTGCGAATCGTGGCCTCGTCCGAATTGCCGTCAACGACGTAGCGCACGCTTGCACCGTCCTCGTTGATGTTTGCGCCTACGGGACGCACGGCCAGGTCGCGGCGGATGAGCATCCAGTTCTCTTCGTGGAGGAGTTGCGCCAGGTATATCTTGCGCATCATGGCCGGCATCACGTGCGAGTTTTCAAGGTGGAAATTGTCGTTCGGGCCGTAGAGGTTGGTGGGCATCACGGCGATGTAGTTCGTGCCGTATTGCAGGTTGTAACTCTCGCACATCTTGAGGCCCGCAATCTTGGCAATGGCGTATTCCTCGTTCGTGTATTCCAGTTCGCTCGTGAGGAGGCAGTCCTCGCGCATAGGTTGCGGTGCGTTTTTCGGGTAGATGCAGGTGGAGCCGAGGAAGAGCAGTTTCTCCACGCCGTGGGCATAGGCTTCGCTGATGACGTTGCACTGCATCTTCATGTTCATCATGATGAAATCAGCGCGGTAGAGCGAGTTGGCCATAATGCCGCCCACAAAGGCAGCGGCCAGTACGACGGCGTCGGGGCGCTCCTCGTCGAAGAATTGGCGGACGGCTTGCTGGTCCGTCAGGTCGAGTTCCTTGTGTGTGCGGCCCACGAGGTTGGTGTAGCCGCGCTGCAGGAGGTTGTTCCAGATGGCAGAGCCCACCAGTCCGCGGTGGCCTGCCACGTATATCTTGCTGTTCTTGTCCATAGGTGAAATCGGATAAACGAGAAGGCCGCCTCAACCTTGTGAAGCGGCCTTCGTTGTTGGTGAATCGGTTGGGAGGATTAGTTTTGGTCGTAGGCGTGCTTCGGATAGTCCGTGGTGTAGTGCAGACCACGGCTTTCCTTGCGCTCAAGGGCTTGGCGCGTTATCAGATAGCCCACGTTGATCATATTGCGAAGTTCGCAGATGTCGGGTGTGGCCTTCACGCGCTTGAAGAGTTCCTCGGTCTCTTCGTAGAGCAGGTCAAGGCGCGTCCAGGCACGCTTCAGGCGGAGGTTGCTGCGTACGATACCGACGTAGTTCGACATGATTTGTCCCACCTCTTTGATATCCTGCGCGATGAGCACCTTCTCCTCGTTCGTCATTGTGCCTTCATCGTTCCATTCGGGCACGGCCTCGTTGAACGCATACTCTTCCAGGTGGGCCAGGGAATGGTTGGCGGCCGCCTCGGCATAGACCACGGCTTCGATGAGCGAGTTGGAGGCCAGACGGTTGCCGCCGTGCAGGCCCGTGCAGGAGCATTCGCCGATGGCGTAGAGGCGCTTGATGCTCGAGCAAGCGTCGAGGTCCACCTTGATGCCGCCGCAGAGGTAGTGGGCACAGGGGGCCACGGGGATGTACTGGCGCGTGATGTCGATGCCGATGCTTTGGCATTTCGCGTAGATGTTGGGGAAATGGTGGCGGGTCTCTTCGGGGTCCTTGTGGGTGACGTCCAGGCAGACGTGGTCGAGGCCGTGAATCTTCATTTCCTTATCAATGGCGCGCGCCACGATATCGCGGGGCGCGAGGGAGAGCCGGCGGTCGTATTTCTGCATAAACTCCTCGCCGTTGGGCAGGCGCAGGATGCCGCCATAGCCGCGCATAGCCTCCGTGATGAGATAGGCGGGATGCGTTTCGCCATGGTGGTAGAGGGCGGTGGGATGAAATTGCACGAACTCCATATCCTGCACGGTGGCTTTGGCTCTGTAGGCCATGGCGATGCCGTCGCCCGTGGCGATATTCGGATTGGTGGTTGAGGAATATACCGCCCCGATGCCACCTGTGGCCAGTACGGTGACGCGCGAGAGGATGGTGTCAATCTTGTGCGTATCGGGGTCGAGCACGTAGGCACCATAGCATTCGATGTCGGGCGTGCGGCGCGTCACCTCCACACCTAGGTGGTGCTGGGTGATGATTTCCACGGCGAAATGGTGCTCCAGAAGCGTGATGTTGGGATGCTGCTTCACGGCTTCGATAAGTCCGCGCTGAATCTCAAAACCCGTGTCGTCGGCATGGTGGAGGATGCGAAATTCCGAGTGACCTCCTTCGCGGTGTAAGTCAAACTCGCCGTTTTCCTTGCGGTCAAAATTCACGCCCCATTGCACCAGGCGGCGTATGCCTTCGGGAGCGCGCTTCACCACTTGCTCTACGGCGCGGCGGTCGCTGATGTAGTCGCCGGCAATGAGGGTGTCGGTGATATGCTTCTGGAAATTGTCCACTTCAAGGTTGGTCACCGAAGCCACGCCGCCTTGGGCCTTGGCCGTATTAGCCTCTTCGATGTTGGTCTTGCATACCAAGGCCACTCTGCCTCGGCCGCTCTCGGCGACCTGCAAGGCATAACTCATTCCGGCCACGCCGGAACCGATTACGAGAAAGTCAAATTTGCGAATCATTGCTTGGATACTCCTTTATATATATATACGCGCGCGCGAAATGAAAGACGCGCGCGCGAAATGCTATCCGTTATTGCATCTGTGCCTCCACCCATTTGCGGGCGTTGACAAAGGCTTCCAGCCACGGCGTTGCCTCGTCGGCGCGACGGTCGGCGGGATAGAAGGGATTCTGCCAGGGGAAGAAGGCGCGCTCGAGGTGCGGCATCATGGCCAGATGGCGACCATCGGCGCTGCAAATGCCTGCCACGTTGTAGTCCGAGCCGTTGGGATTGCCCGGATAACCCTCGTAGGCGTACTGGAGAACGACATTGTAGTTCTCGATGGGCATCGGCAGATGGAAACGTCCTTCACCGTGGGCCACCCAAATGCCGAGGTCGGACTGGCTCAGGCTGCCAAACATCACGCTCTCGTTCTGCGGAACGTGTACGCCAAGGAAAGCACTCTCGAACTTATGACTTACGTTGTGCAGCATCTTAGCGCGGTCGGTGTGGTCGGGATTGACGAGGCCGAGTTCCACCATCAGCTGGCATCCGTTGCAGACACCGAGCGACAGGGTGTCCTTGCGGGCGTAGAAACGTTCGAGAGCGGCCTTCGCCTTCGGGTTGTAGAGGAACGCGCCTGCCCAACCCTTGGCCGAACCAAGGACATCGCTGTTCGAGAATCCGCCGCAGAAGACAATCATATTGACTTCGTCGAGGGTTTCGCGGCCTGAAATGAGGTCGGTCATCGTGACGTCCTTCACGTCAAAGCCTGCCAGGTAGAGGGCATAAGCCATTTCGCGCTCGCCGTTCGTACCTTTCTCGCGGATAATGGCGGCGCGGATGCCGCTAGGAGTGCGGCGGTCGGGGTCAACGCCAAGACTGGCAAAGCGGCCGTCGAAGTGGGCGGGCAGGTTGAGGCGAATGGGCTGCTGCTTGTAGTTCTTGAGGCGTTCGGCAGCCTGTCCGTGGAAGGATTGCTTCGTATCCAGTTCGTAGGAAGTATGATACCAGATGTCGCGCATTTCGTCTATGTTGAGCGACAGGGTGCGGCCGTTTGCCTCTAAGGTGATGGTGCGCTCGTCCGTGGGTTGGCCGATTTTGCAAGAAGCCACACCGTACTTTTCGAGCACAGCCAGGAATTCCTCTTGGCGGTTGTCGGCCACCTGCACGAGTACAGCAGGATTTTCGGCAAAGAGGGTGAGCGTCAGATCGCAGTCGCCGAAGTTGGAAAGGTCGATTTTGAGGCCGCCCTTCGTATTGGCGAAGCACATTTCCAGCAGAGCCGTAATCATACCTCCCGCAGAAATGTCGTGGCCAGCCAGGAGCAGGCCCTTATTGACGCATTCCTGCACAGCGGCGAAGGCATCGCGGAAATATTCGGTGTCGGTCACGTGCGGCACGTTGCTGCCCACGTAGCCCATGTACTGAGCCAGCGCCGAACCTCCCAGACGGAGTTCGTCCATGGAGAAGTCAATGTGGTAGATGGAGCTTCCGCCCTTCACGTTCTGCTGAATCACGGGACCCACGACGCGTCGGATGTCGCTTACCTCGCCACCCGAACTAACGATGACCGTTCCCGGCGAAACTACCTTGCTGCCATCGGGATATTTCTGTGTCATGGAGAGCGAGTCCTTGCCCGT